>VOFC01007149.1_pt1 | contig 147580 bp, 175 predicted proteins | sample 5384161 | NCBI WGS metagenome assembly VOFC01 (sample SAMN12384722, study PRJNA508395) | human gut metagenome | isolation source: healthy gut B | host: Homo sapiens | reverse complement strand
ACATAACGCTGATAATAAGACAGACACAACGTCGTTAACGGAAGAGCGATAATCATACCGACAAAACCGAGCAATGTACCCCAAATAGAAAGCGAGAGCAAGATAATAGCGGGATTCAATCCTGTGACCTTACCCATAACCCGAGGAACGATAAACACATCTTCGATAATCTGAACTATGATAAAAACCAATATGCAAGCACCGAACAGCAACCAGAAATTAGTTCCGGTATCGGATGCCGAAACAAGACATAGCAGGATCGTCGGAATAATACCGATAAGTTGCAAATAAGGGAACCATATTCAATACCCCGATGAACAGCCCCAATACAATAGCCAACGGCAACCCTACAATCAAGAAACCTATACTGAATAAGATACCTACCAAACCGGCGACCAACGCCTGTCCCCGGAAATAGCGGTTCATACTCTCCTCTATATCGTTTCCTATCGAGACGAGCATAGGCCGGTATTTTTGCGGTATCATACGCTGGAACCCACACAATATCCTGTCATAATCGAGCAGTATAAAAACTATATACAACAGCACGACCAACCAACTCACGATATTGATGATTTCGCCCACCGAACCGGTGATGAAGCCCCAAGCCCCGGAAAAACTCTCCTCGATAATCGAGAGCCATTGTTCCCGACTCAATAATCCCGACAGCTCGGAAAAATTAATATTATCACGAATAAAATCATGTACGGCTTGCGGGACGAAAGGTATACTCGAAGAATTGTAAACATACTCACTCAACAGCTCCCTCATATGAGCAATCTCATCGATAATCGACGGCAGAAACAACACACACAACAAAGATATGGTTATCAACACTTCCAGAAAAGCCAGAGTGATGGCTACTACCCTGCCTTTCAATTTAAACACCCGCTTGTTATACACGACCAACGGATTGAGCATGTAGGCGACTATCCATGCTACAAGAAAAGGAAGCAAAGGCTCCCCGAAGTATGTAAACCAAATAGAACAATCCCACGACGGAGACTACACCGAATAGAATACGGATAACACGATCGAACGTGTATGGTTGTCGGTCTACCATGACTATAACGATTTTAATTATACCCTACATAACAAATATTCGCGGTTCGAGTTTAATCCGAGTGTTCTTTATCCTCTCGGGCTTGCATCTCCTGCAAATATCGGCGGCACAAAGGCTGATATTCGTTTTTCTCTCCCAAAAGCACCCGTTTATCGTTATCGACTAAACGATAGGAATAATTTGCCAAATGCCCGCATTTCACACAAATGGCATGGACTTTATATACATCGTCGGCTATCGACAATAACGAAGGCATAGGTCCGAAAGGAACTCGACGGAAATCCATATCCAACCCGGCGACAATCACCCTCGTCCCGTTATTGGCCAATTCGGAACAAACCTCGACAATACCTTCATCGAAAAAATTGCGCCTCATCGATTCCCACGACATCGACCCCCGATGCCATCAACAATATACTGTGAGAATTATCGACCGGAGTGGAAAGGATAGAAGTACTGTCATGCGAAACGATATTCTCCTCGGAATAACGCACGTCGATGGCCGGCTTGAATATCTCTACTCTCTGACGGGCTATCTTGGCTCTTTTCAAACGGCGTATCAACTCCTCCGTTTTACCTGAAAACATAGACCCGCAGATCACCTCTATACTCCCCCTACGGTTTGTCTCATAATTACTTTCGGTCAAAACCATAATTACATTATATCTATTTTAATATTTTCAACAAAAGTAAAAAGATAGTTCGATTTTGGCAACCTTTCCCAAACTATTTCTCCCAAGAGAAAAACAGAATCGCCATGTAAACAGAATCGCTTTTTCCTTCGGCTTATCTTTTCTTCGATAAATACAAGACAAAATACAATTCGGTAAAAAAGAGAAAAACACCCGTTTTTCACATCTCTGCGCTCACCTTTCACTATCTTTGTAACAAATGCAACAGACAAAAACAATGGCAAAACGAATCTTATTATTTCTTCTCATATTCGGCTCATTACCGGTCATAGCCACCACGCAGCAGATTATCGATAAATTCGTATCCGACCCGGATTTTATTCCGTCGTCGATAGGGATTTGCATTACCGACGTCAAAACGGGGAGAAACTATCGCCTCTTACAACGAACGACAAGCCATCATTCCGGCATCGACGATCAAAATTATTACGACCGCTACGGCTCTGCGACTGTATCGTCCCTCATTCTGTCTATACACGACAGTGGGACACACCGGAACAATAGACGAAACAGGAACTTTACACGGAGACCTTGTGATACACGGCGGCGGAGACCCGTCCTTAGGCTCGGCATACCGTTGTCGCCACACCGAAGATTTCATCGACCAAATCATACAAAGAGCTCTGTCCAATCACATCAAATCGATCGAGGGTCGCATAGTTGTCGATAATTCCTTATTCGACGAGCCTGCCATCTCTCCCAAATGGATGGTAGAAGATATAGCTTGGGATTACGGCACAGGCTGCCATGCTTTTTCATACAAAGACAACCGAATAGAGGTAAACCTGCGATACAATGGAAAATCGTATGACGTAACCGGAGTAAATCCGCCTAACCGTTTTGTCGTTGAGACCCGTTTGACAAAAAGGTGAAAAAGGAAACATCACAGTCAAGTGTGAAAACAACCGATACACGATTTCGGGAACTATTCCCAAAAAGAAAAGATCGATACCGTCTCTATTTGTCGATAGCCCGACCGGATAGCCTATTCATAACAGATTTACAAGAAAAAAATTTCAAACAGCGGGAATAGAGGTCAAAAACTCCAATCTCGGTCAACTCTCGGAAACGACATGGTTTCACTATCCGTCCGACTATCTCGGAGATATAGTACACAGCCTGAATGTACGCAGCGATAACCTGTATGCCGAAAGCATACTCCGACTCTTGTCTCTGTCGGCTCATGAGAAAGGGAGTGTAGAAAAAGGTGTCGACATAATCCGTAAATACTGGCAAAATTACGAAGCCGACTCTCTCGAACTATTCATGTACGACGGTTCGGGATTGGCTCGCAACAATAAAGTTTCAGCCAAATATCTGAATTGCGTCCTCAAAGAAACAGCCCGAGACTCACTGATTGGAGAATATTTCGTGCAAACGCTTCCTTTGGCGAGAAAAGAAGGCTCTGTCTCCACATTTATGAAGCATGGAGAACTGCCCGGCGAACTACGACTGAAAAGCGGAAGCATGAGCGATGTACACGCCTACGCCGGATATTACACGACTCCCCAAAACCGATATGCGATAGTCGTCATGATCAACAACTATACATGCACGAGGGCTCAATTGAAACAAAAAAATATCCGCTCTGCTGACTCAGGTTCTTTCTAAAAAAAGAGTAATACCGACTAAAAACTTTCACACGATACACGCATCTATCATTTTATTTATATTTTTGTGAAATAACTAAATGCATATGTTATGCTTCGAGATAGTCGTATCGTACACATCATAGACCTGTTAGGAGAGTTGAGGGAACTCTTGCTTGTCATCGATCAAGCGGGAGATACGGCTCCTGCCATACTGTTGAAATTGGCAAAAGAAAAAGCCGAAGAAATTACACGATCGACCCGTGAACTTCGACAGCCTGAATTTTGGGACGGGATACTTCGCTACGATCCCTTCACTCGGTAAAGACAACGACACACGAAGATGCGATTCCAAGCATGGAAAATCCCCTCGAAAAAGTCGGCGAACCCGTATCTTCTCGCATCACCGACGAAAACATAATCCCCACAGAAAAGCAATCCGAAGAATCCGATGAAGAGCTGGACACTGACAATAATATCGCCGATACGGAAGATTATTCGGAAAGTCCGATTATAGAAAATAACGAACCCACCCACGAAAACGATACCGAAGAAAATGAAGAAGAAAACGACACGCTCTATCCGTGGGAAAAACTGAATGGGGAAGAACTATCGGCTGTACAAGACGAAAACGATGACGAGTACGAAGACTCCAACGAATTTGACGAAGACATGGAAGAAGACTATGAGGAGCCCGATTTATATGAGGAGGAAAATACGGAAAAAAACATCGAAGAAGAGGAACCTGCAACTCCCGTAACTCTCGAAGAAGCCCTCCAACGTCAACAAGCCAAAGAGCTCCGTAAAGCATTAAGTTTGAACGACCGGTTCAGATTCCGTCGCGAACTCTTCGGTAACAGCGATATCCGTATGAACGAAACGCTATCTCTGATAGATGCCATGCAGTCATACGAAGAAGCAGAAGATTATATTTTAAAATGACTTGAATTGGGACGTAGAGAACCCCGACGTCGCCGAATTCATGAAAATCGTACAAAAACATTTTTTATAGCAGTATGGCAAAACTGTATGTAGTACCCACCCCGGTGGGAAATCTCGAAGACATGACATTCAGGGCTATCTCCGTTCTGCGAGAAGTAGATTGTATCTTGGCGGAAGACACCCGCACAAGCGGCATATTATTGAAACACTTCGATATACACACTCGCATGCAGTCCCACCATAAATTCAACGAGCATCAAACCATCGAAGGAATCGTCACTAGGATAGAAGGAGGAGAAAACATAGCTCTTATTTCGGATGCCGGTACTCCGGCCATCTCCGACCCCGGGTTCCTTTTGGTAAGAGAGTGCCGACGAAGAGGTGTCACCGTTGAATGCCTGCCCGGAGCAACAGCCTTTGTGCCGGCATTGGTAGCATCGGGGTTGCCGAATGAAAAATTTTGTTTCGAAGGATTCCTACCCCAAAAGAAAGGCCGAGCTACACGACTGACCGAATTGGCGGAAGAACCACGCACAATCGTTTTTTACGAGTCTCCGTTTCGTCTGCTCAAAACGCTCATTCAATTCAAAGAAACTTTCGGGGGAGAAAGAGCGGCATCGGTAAGTCGTGAAATTTCCAAAATACACGAAGAAACCGTACGGGGAACAATCGACGAATTGATAACTCATTTCTCGGAACACGAACCGAAAGGAGAAATCGTCGTTATTATAGCAGGAGCTCCCGACAAACCCAAAGAGAAAAAAAAGGAAAAGTACCCTAAAAGCGATACCTATCTATAAATTTAATTTTAACGATTATGAAAAAGGCTATTACAGCTGCTATCGCAGCATCAGTTTTAATGATTGGCTGTACGAACCAATCGACCGAAGTAAGGAAACTTCAAGCAGAAAATGACTCTCTGCTCAGAGTCAACGCCCAAACGACTGCGGATTTCAACGAAATGATCCAGCTGATGAATGAAGTCGAAGATGGATTTCGGCAAATAAAAGAGGCCGAAAACTATTTGGTAACACAAAAAGATGCCAACGGAGAAGTATCCTTGACTACCCGGGAACAAATCAAAAACGATATGACACTGGTCGCCGAGACTTTGCAAAAAAACAAAGAACGTTTGGATAAACTCCAAAAGCAGCTCAATCAAAACAAAAACCAATCGGCTGCCCTGCAAAAAACAGTGACTCGTCTCCAAAACGAAATCGAGGAAAAAACACAACTCATAACCTCTTTACAAGAATCTTTGGCTAAACGCGACGTACGCATCGCCGAATTGGACGAGGCCGTAACGAATCTGACCGGTCAGGTAGAGCACCTCACTACTGAAAACGAGCAGCAAAAAGAAGTGCTCATGACCCAAGACGAGGCTCTTAATACGGTATATTACGCATTGGGCACGAACAAAGAGTTGAAAGAACAAAAAAAATTGTCGAAGGCGGAGGTCTGTTCTCCTCGAAAAAAGTAATGGAAGGAGAATTTAATAAAAACTACTTCACGGCAGTCGATATGCGCAAATTACACGACATACCTTTCGACAGTAAAAAAGCAAAACTATTGACCAACCACCCCGAAGGCACATACGAACTTCAAAAAGATAACGAAGGTTATTTGACCTTAGTAATCACCAACCCGGATAGCTTTTGGAGTCTGAGCCGCTATCTGGTTGTCGAGCTCAACTAATCGAATACGAATCCCATTCCCCCGACGAGGCCAGAGGTATCGCCTCCGGCCTCGTCGGTTGTCCTCACCTAAACACGCTATCCTATACCCATGACCCGCTACCTGCCCGCCCTGCTGGCTCTGCTACTGTTCACCTCGTGCGACAGTTTTTTTGAAAAAGAATCGGTTTTACCGCACAACCCCGAGCGTCCCGAGTTGCCCCCGGCTCGCGACCGCCGCTTTGTCGTTGACAGTATCCAATACCACTTCGACTATTGGAGCCGTAAGAGTACCCAACAGGCCGACGAGATATGTCTAACTATCTTTTCAAACTCCCTCGATTCAGAATGGCACTTCACTCCCACTCTGGAAGAGCCGCTTTACAACTACTCTTGCTTTTCCAGCGAAGACCCTGTATTTGAACAGATTTACACCGACACCCTGCTGGTGAGAACTCCTTGTTATGTCGATGACGACAACCGCATCATACTGGGAGACTCGCTGTACAGTTTTCAGCAGATTACTCAACAGACTCTGGCCGAAATCGACCGGACGGGCGAAGAGACCATCATTCCCCCACATACCGAAACCTACTTCTACGGCCGGTACAGCATCACCTACTACGATATAGCATACACCATCTGGCTCACCGAAATGACGAGTCAGACCCCCATCACCATCGAAGGTATGTGGCAAGGCGGTATCATTAACGACGATCTCACGATACGCATCGAGTCGCACCCGTTGTAAATCTCCGGCCGGCACAGCAACCACTTCGGTATCAGTCTTAAAACAGAAATCCCTGCTCCGGTTCTTTCGATAAACCTCGGCAGAGATTCTTTATACTTGGCTCACCTACGCTCTGCCCCTCCAATCGGGGGAGTGTGGCAAACAGCAGCTCATTTTCTTACTCTTCCACATGTAACGTATGCCCCATGCGTTTCTCCTTGGTCAGCAGATAGCGACGGTTGTACTCGTTGGGTGTAACTTCGATAGGCACGTTTTCGACAATTTCCAGTCCGTATGCCTCTAAACCGATTCTCTTTACCGGGTTATTCGTCATCAATCGTAACTTACGGACGCCTATATCCCCTTAAAATACTCGCCCCGACACCATAATCCCGTTCATCGGCTTTAAATCCAAGATGCAAATTGGCCTCCACTGTGTCGAGACCGCCCTCCTGCAAACGATAGGCTCGGATTTTATTCATCAACCCTATACCCCGGCCTTCTTGATTCATATAAACAATAACACCTTTTCCTTCGGATTCGACCGCCTGCATGGCTTTATGCAACTGCTCCCCGCAATCGCAACGCATCGACCCAAAAATATCACCCGTCATACACGAGGAATGAACCCGAACCAATATCGGTTCATCGGGTTCCCAAGATCCCTTTATCAAAGCAATATGTTCCAACCCATTGGAAAGCTGACGGAACGGAATCAGCCGGAAATGTCCGTACTCCGTAGGCATATCCACCTCGTCTCCACGTTCTACCATCGACTCTTGTTTCAGGCGATAAGCGATCAAATCACGTATGGCGATAATCTTTATACCGAACTTTTCGGCTACCTTAGCCAACTGTGGCAATCGAGCCATTGTACCGTCTTCATTCAAAATTTCGATCAACGCGGCTGCGGGATATAAGCCGGCTAAACGTGCCAAATCGACCGCAGCCTCCGTATGTCCGGCTCTTTTCAAGACTCCTTTATCTTGGGCATAAAGAGGATTTATATGTCCGGGACGCCCGAATGTCTCGGGCGTCGAAGAAGGATCAGCCAAAGCCCGTATCGTAGCCGCCCTGTCGTGGCTCGAAACACCTGTCGTACAGCCCTCCAATTTATCGATGGTTACTGTAAAAGGTGTACCCAGCATAGAAGTATTGTGATTCACCTGACGGTATAAATTCAATTCTTCACAACGCTGCATGGTAATGGGAGCACACAAAACTCCTCGGCCGTTAGCCAACATAAAATTTACCTTCTCTGGGGTAATGGCTTCTGCGGCGATGATAAAATCGCCTTCATTCTCACGATCCTCATCATCGACCACAATCAGAAATTTACCCTGTCTGAAATCTTCGACAGCATCTTCTATCGAACTTAAAATCGTATCTTTACTCATATCTATACAGTTTTATTCTCTTCAATTCTATCGCTCTCCTCTTTCTCCAACTGTACGCACAACTCTTCATTCGTGTAAATGATAGCTTCCACTTCATTCCGCAACAGTCGTTGCTGCCGTGAACCTATCCAATACAACAACAAGCCTATCGGGAAAAGAGCCGCCAATACATAACCCCATTTCACCGATGGAGCCGGACGATAAACCCACAAGTTACGCAAAACAGGATAATCCATCAGCTTACTAATCACCATCTGACTATGGCTGTTCGAGACGTAATCGACCAGTTCGTTAATTTGGTTCCCCAATGCGATTATATCCGATTTGTTATATCCGTACAAACAATATTTCCAATAAGACTGACGCTTCCGTCCCACCTTATCAAGGAACCGCTGACAAGAATCAGACAAACGATGAGCCCTTTCAATGGCTTCCATCGGATTCATATCCTCGATAATCACCTCTTTCAAAACAACCTTACGCAATTCTTGGCGACCGATCAATTTTCTGAAAAAATTGACATACACGTCGGGGTTAAACACGGCCGAATCTTTCACCGCCTTATAGGTCAAAAATATACCCAATGGTAGAAGCACCGCAGAACTGAGCCACATACCTTCCCACACTTCCCAACGTCCGTCCCTTGCCAACTTATAACCGCTGTTATCGATAATATAATAAAAGATAAACATAAATACCGACACCACCACCGGCATTCCCAATCCCCCTTTGCGGATAATAGCCCCTAACGGAGCCCCTATGAAAAAGAAAATGATACAGGCAAACGAAAGCGTAAACTTTTTGTACATCTCGATCTGGTGACGCCTGATGACTTTATTTTCATCGCCCATCGTATAGCTGCGAAATTCATAATCCGATTTATATCGTCCGGCTCTTGCCACGGCACGGTCCAAATACAACTGCTTGCGTTGGAGGCTACCGCCGTCGAACAAACTATCGAGATTCAACTCCGCAGCCTCGGCGACAGCCTTCTGCTCGCGTATCGAATCCTCTTTCGAAACATGCATGCCCGGACGGTCGTATAAAGCAAAATAACCCGATACTTTCAAGCTATTGGCATAATTATTTCCGATACTATCTACCCGATAAGTCATCGAGTCGATAGAAGATTGCAATGCCGCCAAGTCTTTTCCTATGTATTGGTTCTGCATGATACCATCGTCCATTCGGTTGAAATTGGCATCGAATGCAATCATAATCTCCTTCAACGAGAAAGTCTCCCGTCGATAGGGAATATTGCTGGTGCTCGTCCTTTGGTCTCTGAGATTTTCAAAAGATTCCCCACTATATAACGTTAAGAAAAGATGTTCCTTGTCATCGGTCATTTTCAACTTCCCGGAATCGGCTAAAATAATCATGGCATTATCGAATCCGGCCGACATATCATAAATCATGACATCATAAAGCATACCCGTTTTATGATCTTTCTTTTTTCACATAAAGGTTATACCCGCTAATCTGATCATAAAATACACCTTCAGGGAATATCGAGTTCGGGAGATTTTTGCCGCATGGAATAAAAGCAATGTCCACATCTTTACCTGAGATTTCGGCAAAACATTATTCTGGAAAAAGAAAGCCCCGATAGCGACAAATATAAGAAAAATAACCAGCGGCCGCATGATTTGGAGCAAAGAAATACCCGCCGCCTTTATCGCTAATAATTCCAACCGTTCTCCCAAATTACCGAAAGTCATCAACGACGCTAACAAAATAGCCAACGGCAAAGCCATAGGAACCATTGTCACAGCGGCATAGAAAAACAACTCGGCCAATACGGACATTTCCAATCCCTTCCCCACCATCTCATCGACATACCTCCACAGGAATTGCATCAACACGATGAAAAGGCAGATGAAGAATGTCATCAGAAACAGGGGCAAGAAACTTTTCAGAATAAACCTGTATAGTCGTTTGATATAGAACATTCTTTCGCCGGTTATCAGAATGCAAAAGTAGCGCAAAAAAATGAATTTCCGAACAGCCGATAACGATTATTGCGGAAGAACGCTAAATTAAAACTTCCCCTTCAACTTCTTCAAGAAAAGTCATACACCCAATTTACGACGGAGTGTCTCTATCTGGTGGTCCCATAAACCACGGCTGTCCGCCATCTCGTCGGGATATGCGAAATCGGTAATAACCAGCATAGTCGCCCCGGTTAATTCCGAAGAAGATATGCGAAGTTCAAAAAAACTTTTCTCATCTTCATCGTCCGACCAATGAAACCGAATATAACTCCCGCTACGCACAGCTATCTGATGAGCCTGCTGAGAAGACTTATTCCAAAAAAAAAAGTAAATAATTTCTCTTCGTTTTGCACATCGTCGGCAAACCAATCGGCCAATCCGTTCTTCGTTCCTATATACGACCACAACAAAGTTGGAGAAACACTTTTTAAATCATACTCTACAATAAACTTTTCCTTATTCATAAATCTCTCAATATTATAGTATTTCCCGCTTAATTTCGATTAAAGTTCTTTCTTTTTTAGGGGCTAATATATAGATATTATTTTTATCTTACATAGCAAAACAAGAAAAAATAAATATAAAAAGAAAATTCGGGATATTTTTATATAATATTTACCCTAAATTGCAATCTTGATATTACATTTTATTACTACATTTGCAATGTCTAAATAACACATAAACCAATCCGACTATGAATTTAATGGAACGAATGGTAGAACAAGCCCGAGCAAACAAACAGCGTATTGTTTTACCCGAAGGAACGGAAGAACGTACTTTACAAGCAGCCGACCGAATATTGGCCGACAACATCGCCGATATTATACTCATCGGGGAACCGTCTGAAATTATGGAACTTGCCGATCGGTACAAGCTAAAACACATCGACAAGGCGACTCTGGTAAATCCTGCAAACCACGAAAAAAAGAAACATATACTCAACTTCTATATGAGCTAAGAAAAGCCAAAGGCGTAACCCTCGAAAAAAGCAGAAAAGATGGTCGAAGACCCTCTTTTCCTCGGTTGCCTCATGATTAAAAACGGAGATGCCGACGGCGAAGTTGCCGGAGCTCGTAACACGACAGGTAATGTGTTACGGTCGGCTTTTCAAATTATCAAAACCGCTCCCGGCGTAAAGGTCGTTTCGGGAGCATTCCTCATGTTCGTCCCCGATCGTTCATACGGAGAAGACGGATTGATGGTTTTCGCCGATTGTGCCGTATTACCAAACCCGACAGCTTCGAACTCGCCCAAATAGCTGTATCCACTGCGAAAACAGCCCGAGATATCGCTAACATCGATCCACGTATCGCCATGTTGAGTTTCTCGTCAAAAGGCAGTGCCAGCCATGAAATGGTCGATAAAGTAGTGGAGGCTACCCGACTGGCCAAAGAGATGGAACCTTCTCTAAAAAATCGATGGAGAATTGCAAACCGACGCAGCGATTGTTCCTGCCGTAGGAGCAAGCAAAGCTCCAGGTAGCGAGATTGCCGGACATGCGAATGTACTGGTATTCCCTTCGCTCGAAGTAGGCAACATCGCTTATAAACTGGTTCAAAGGTTAGCTCATGCCGAAGCCGTGGGTCCCATTCTTCAAGGAATCGCCGCACCGGTCAACGATCTTTCCAGAGGTTGTTCGGTCGATGATATCTATAAAATGATAGCCATTACTTGTAATCAAGCCATCAGTTTGAAAAAATAACCTTAATGCATATGCATGCCTTATGAAAATATTAGTATTAAATTGCGGTAGCTCGTCGGTAAAATACAAATTATTCGACATCGACTCCAAGTCCGTATTGGCACAAGGAGGAGCAGAAAAAATAGGATTGGAAGATTCTTTCTTGAAACTAACTTTGCCCAACGGAGAAAAAAAAGTAATTTTGAAAACCAGTATGCCGGAACACCATTCGGCTATTCAAAACATACTGAATGTACTCACCGGTAAAGAATATGGGTGTATCGAGTCGTTCGATGAAATCGATGCTGTTGGCCATCGGGTCGTGCACGGTGGAGAAAAAATTCAACAAAAGCGTGCTCATCACAGACGAAGTTATCGAAAAAATAAAAGAATGTTACGATATAGCGCCGTTGCACAATCCTGTCAACATGGCGGGTATCGAAGCAATATCTAAATTGATGCCTACGGTTCCGCAAGTAGGAGTATTCGATACGGCATTCCACCAAACCATGCCCGCGCATGCCTACATGTATGCCCTTCCCTACGATTTATATAAAAAATACGGGATACGCCGATATGGATTCCACGGAACAAGTCATCGTTACGTATCGAAACGAGCTTGCGAGTTTTTAGGAGTGCCCTACGAGAAACAACGCATAATTACCTGCCACATCGGAAACGGAGGTTCCATTACGGCGATTAAAGACGGGAAGTCTGTCGACACCTCTATGGGTATGACTCCCGTCGAAGGATTAATGATGGGAACTCGGTCGGGCGATGTCGATGCAGGAGTCCTCACCTATTTAATGGACAAAGAACACCTCGATTCTGCCGGAGTAGCAAATTTGGTGAATAAAAAAAGCGGAGTGGCTGGTATATCGGGATTATCTTCCGACATGAGAGACATAGAAGCCGGAGTCGCCGCAAAAAACGAACGGGCTATTTTGGCGTTACAAATGTATGAATACCGAATCACCAAATATATAGGAGCCTATGCCGCGGCGTTAGGCGGAGTAGATATCATCGTCTTTACCGGAGGTGTAGGCGAAAATCAAACCATAACGCGCGAAGCTGTATGTAAACCGTTGGCTTTTATGGGAGTAGAAATCGATCCCGAAATAAATAAACAGATTCATGGAACGGAATGTGTGATAAGCACCCCGGCATCAAAGGTAAAAGTTGTCGTCATTCCCACAGACGAAGAATACATGATTGCTTCGGATACAAAAGCCGTTCTATCCGGCAAAATGCAATAATATCTTATACATACATGTCGAGAAAAGGCGTACGCATTGTACGCCTTTTTTATTTTCCTGATTCAAGATTAATTTGGGAGTTTTAATTGAGAAATGGGTTCTCCATCATTACTTTCGCTATCTCAACAATCGTCAGATTACCTAACCGGTCTATATGTACTTATAATTTTATAAACAAACCGGCGGAGGTATAAAATTTACCTCCACCGGGAACTACTATATCACGTCCAATTTTTAAGGCAGTACGATTTTGAAGTTTGAATCGGCAGCTTCAAAACAACAGCGAAGCATTTCAATAGCCTTCTCATCTCCTTGCATCCTAATCTTGCCGGCATTACGTAAGGCTTCGGTATCGGTACGTCCGAAGAACAGCTTTACGAAATCCATTTTGGCGATACTCAACGTAAGGTCTGCCTTCTTCTCCTGTCGATTCAAGCGATGGTTCAAAAACACCATTATTCAATATAAGCACAACTTTGTCGTTCGTATCTGTGAAGTCTATATTGATGACTGCCTCTTTGTCTGCAGCCTTTTCTCCATTCAACTGAATCGCGCAATAATCGAGTAACATTCCCATATCCATCTGCGCCAACACACCATCGTTGATGAGCTGTGAAGTATAAAGGGACATCGCTTTTCAGCAGGTCACGAGCGCCGGTCAGATAGAAGTTGCGCCACGGACCGCTCTCGGCCTGATACCCCAGTTGTGTGTAGGTATCAGCCAACAGACGACGAGCCTCCATATTCTGCGGCTCCGCAAATACAAGATGGTCAAGCAGAGTTGCAACCCAACGATAATCGCCCTTATCATAAGAAGCCCGGGCCACTTCAAAAACCTTTTCCGCACCTCCGATTGCCTCGACATACTTAGTTCCGAGTTCCGTAGGGGGCAGCGGATTCAAGTGTGCAGGGTTTCCGTCGAACCAACCGAAATAAAGATCATACTGAGACTTTACGTTATGACTCAATGTGCCATAATAACCCCGACAATGGAACTGCGAAGCGAGAGAAGCAGGCAATTGCATCTCTTCGGCAATTTCATTCGAGTCAGACCTCGATTGGCCATGTGCAAGGTTTGGTCATGCAAATACCGGTATAAATCGCGTTGTGCCTCCCAATAATCTACGATGCGTTCATTTCCCATGTCGGCCAATGATGTGTGGCAAACGAAACCTCCACTTCATCACCATAACGTTCGATAGCCGTATCCACGGCTTTGCTCCACAACAAACCGTTACGGACCTTTGCACCGCGCAAAGTTTGCAGATTGTGCATATTATGCGTCATATCCTCGGCTGTACAGAATGCTTTCATTTGAGGAAACCATACCATAATTTCTACCGGAGCTTCCGTATCAAGTACATAGACAAATTCCATCTCTACTCCATCAATCGTATGTTTCTCACCGGTGGTTTCGATCTCGATTGTCGGGCGTGCAATACCTTTACTACCGGTAGACATAGCCTGTCCTAAGCCACAGCCGAGATTGCCCGTAACACTCGGCTCCAATTGCAGGCCGTACATATAAGTAGCCCGACGAGTCATTGCCACACCGGCTAGCACATTTTCGTTTTGAGCCGATGCCATGAACCCTTTGGGCGCAATGATTTCGAAATCTTTCTTCGATGACCCCTCGCGAATAGCTGCAATACCTCCATAATGGTCGCCGTGCGGGTGGGTAAAGATAACCCCTTCAACCGGCAGATCGGCCACGTGTTTCTTAATGAGGTCATAACCAGCTTTTGCAGCTGCATTGGTCGTTGTTACATCAATAATAATCCAACCATGATCAGAACGAATAAAGGTCATATTGGCGATATCGAAACCACGAACCTGATAGAGTTTATCTGGAATGACCTCAAAAAGACCGTTGAAGCGATTGAGCTGCGACTGTCGCCAAAGACTCGGATTCGCAGTTTCGGGAACATCGTTTTTCAAGAAATCCCAACCTTCGAGCGAATAGGACTCCTTCCCATCTTCGGTCATGATGGCCGAAGTGTTAACTGTCGCAATGAATCCCCGACTGGCATCCTCGAAATCCTGACGGTCATTGAAATCCAACTCTGTTTTTACAGCCTCGTTAGCACGTATCGTATGCTCTGTCGCTGCTGTCTGCGCCATAATTGCCGACGGTACAACTACCAAACCAAACGCAATACTCAAAATTTTTCGTTTCATTATTCTCTAAATTTGATTACACGACAAAGTAACGGAGATATGCTGGATCCGGCAATGTATTATTCTGCTTATATTTTGTATTTTTGTACGATTATCCTATATAATTCCTTATATATATTAAGAAATAATGTCTTTTTGTATGCAAGACCAGATTTTTACATTTGAAACTCTATTAAGGCGTATGCAACTCGACGATGGAGAGAGACCCTTCGTAATATGGCGTGAAAAGGATTTGTTTGGCGCACATGCCTATCCGGTCAAAATCGATGTTCCATGTCTCTTTTTATGTTGGAATGGGGAAATGGAAATAGAAATCAATTTACAAACCTATCATTTCGATAAGGAGCATTTACTATGCTTCACTGTTCCATGTGCCTGTCGCATTGTAAAACGGAGTCCCGATTTTCTATGCGTCGGACTGCTATTATCCAAATCCTTTTGGAGGCAATTACTCTTTACAGAACGAACATTAAGCTCAATTGCCGCGCGCGATGCTTTCATCGTCGTTACGGAAGAGGAACGAAATCGGCTTGCTCGTTTTCATGAACTGCTTTGCCTTTGTGCCGATACTACCGAACATGATCCGATAGGGACTTTATATCCCCTCATCGTCGGTCTATTTTTTCAAATACGCAATATCTGCCAAAACCGGGAAGCAACCGCAGCACCTGCCTCGCACAGCAAAAAAAAGATTCTCTATGATTTCTTAGATTCACTGCACACCAATTACCGACAGCATCGGCGTGTTTCATTCTATGCCGATGCTCTGTCTCTGACTCCACGACACCTGACAACTGTTATCCGACAAGCAAGCGGTCGCAGTGCCTCACAATGGATCGAGGAATATACCGTACTCGAAGCTCAAATTCTTCTACGCAACTCCCTATGTCAATTAAAAGAAATCGCCTATGAATTGGGTTTCAACGACCAATCTCTATTCTCAAAATATTTTAGTAGAGTGGCAGGCATATCACCCGAAAGATACCGCAAAATTTCTATGAGCAACACATGATAGTCGCTAATATTCGCTACCTGTACTGACTTCATACAAAAAAATTAGACAGATAGCTGTCTGCCATCTGTCTAACATGATACAAGGGAATTATTTTGCTCTTTATTCTATCATTAAGCTCCTATCAAGCTGAGATCTGTGAAGTAGGTATAGACACAACTTACGATTCCCAACAGTAAAATACCGGCGACACAAACAATCAGGCTGACACGGGAAGCGTTATCGCTACGGAACGGAGCTATGGCACAATCGTTCTCGTTGTTGATGAACATAGCTTTTTACCACCAACAAATAGTAATAAAGCGAAATAATGGTATTCAACAAGGCGATAAGTACTAAAATATAGAATCCTGAATGGATAGCCGAAGCAAAAATGAAGAATTTGCTGAAAAATCCGGCAAAGGGAGGAATTCCCGCCAAAGAGAACATCGCCAACATCATAACGACACTCAACTTGGGATTGGTTTTGTACAGACCGTTATAGTCGTCCATTCCTACCTTTCCACTACTACGCTCAACAGACGATATCACACCGAATGCAGCCAAGTTGGAGAATATGTACACCAGCACATAGTAAAACCAACGCAGCCATACCCTGTGCCGAACCTGCTATAATACCCAACATAATATATCCTGCCTGAGAGATAGAAGAGAAAGCCAAAAAGCGTTTCAGATTCTTCTGACGAATAGCGAACAAGTTACCCACTGTAATGGTCAACACGATCAAAGCCCACATGATACCTTGCCAGATGACAGGATCGAGGAAGAAGACTTTGTAAAGGATCAACATCAATGCAAAAGCAGCAGCCCCTTTCGATATAACCGACAAATAAGAAGTCACCTGTGTGGGAGCTCCTTGATAAACATCGGCTGTCCACAAATGGAACGGAACCAGCGAAAGTTTGAATCCCATACCGGCCAATACAAAAACGAGCGTGGCGATCAACAGTGGCGTGTGATTAGATGCAATCGCTACGGCTATATCGCCGAAATAGAGAGAGCCCGATACTCCATAGAGGAACGAAAGGCCCAACAGGAAGACAGCCGAAGAGAAAACCGCCGTAAAGAGGTATTTGGCTCCCGCCTCATACGATTCCGTATCTTTCTTATTGATAGCTATCAAAGCGGCCATCGGTAACGATGCGGTTTCGAGTCCGATAAAGAACAGCAAGAAGTGTCCCGACGAAACCATTAAATACATACCGAACAAGGTAACCAATAACAATTCGTAAAACTCTCCTCGGCGCAATTTGACATCGGGGATATCGGACCACGAAATGGATTGTAACAAAACAATCAATGTGCCTATATTGAGTACGGTTTTAACCATCGAAGCTATGGGAGAAGTCTGATACATACCCCCCGAACGCCGTAGCAGAATCGACCGGTATTATATTCCAAACCGTATGCAGGGCGAATAAAACGCATGCCGTAATGGATAATCCTTTGAGGCTCTTTTTCCCTCCAAAGGTGTCAAAAAGAAATATCAGCAAAAACACAAGCAGCAGCGATATTTCTCCGCGCATAATTAAAAACTGTGAATAGTCCATATACTGTTTTATTAAAGAGCTTGAGACAACAAATTAGTTATAGGTTCCACACCTTGACGAATCAAATCGGCAATCCAATTCGGGAAACAGCCGATAGCGGCCACGCATACGATCAAGGTAATGGCCGACAGACGTTCCCACCATTCGGCATCGGTCAACTCCCGGTGATGTTCGTTCTGAACAGCGCCGAACAAAAGTTTGCCGACAACCCGCAAAATATAAACCGCCGTAATCACAATCGAAGTACAAGCTACGATGGTAAACACTCGGTGGAACGTATCTGTATGCTCGAACGAACCGACGAATATAGTCATTTCGGCAACGAAGCCACTCAATCCCGGGAGACCCAACGAAGCCAAACCGGCAATCACGTAACAAACCGAAAGGAACGGCATGATTTGCATCAAACCTCCCATCTCCCGAATATCACGGGTATGTGTACGTCCATAAATCATACCGATGAGGGCAAAGAAAAGAGCGGTCATCAAACCGTGAGAAAGCATCTGCATCACGGCTCCGGTCATAGCCGTCGTGTTCAACATCAATATGGCGAACAAAACCAAACCGCAGTGACTCACCGAAGAGTAAGCGTTGATGTATTTGAGGTCGGTCTGAACACAAGCGCTGAACGCTCCGTAAACTACACTGATACCGGTAAGTATTAAGAATATCCAAGCCAATTCGGTCGCAGCCTGAGGCATCAGATAAATGGCTACACGGAAACAACCGTATCCTCCTAATTTCATCAATACGCCGGCATGCAACATAGACACTGCCGTAGGAGCCGAAGCGTGACCATCGGGCGACCATGTGTGGAACGGGAACATAGCCCCCCAACACACCGAATCCCACGAAAGTCATCGGGAACAAGAAGTATTGCCAGTTCATGGGGATATTACCGTGCTCGGCAATTTCAACTACATTCATCGAATGGAGCCCCGATTGATAATAGATACCCAAGATACCGATCATCAACAAAGCAGAACCACCCATCAACATCAAGGTCAGTTTCATTGCCGAATAGTTCTTTCTGCCGCTTCCCCAAACACCTATCAATAAGTACATGGGAATAAGCGCCACTTCGTAGAACATGAACATAGTGAAAAGGTCCACCGAAATAAAGAAACCGAATACACCGGTAGACAACAACATGAACCACAAGAAATATTCTTTGGGAAGAGGATTTATCTTCCAAGAAGCGAACACTCCGGCAAATACAATAATAGAAGAAAGCAATAGCATGGCCACTGACACTCCGTCCACACCCACAGCATAGTGAATATTTAACGGAGCATACCACATTCTACTATCGGTAAACAGCATTGTAGCCGTATTTCCGGCAGCGCGTTCGGCCAAAAACTCAACGAGAGTATATACAGACAACGCCAACAAAATGGTCGAACCGATAACCGCTACCGTTCGTATCTGTTTCATATCTCTTGCGATCCAAAGACCCAGCATCATCAAGAGAGGGATAAGCACAAATAATGATAGAAAATTCATAGTGTTTCTTTAATATTTTATCGTTCAACCATCAGTTAAAAACACATGGCCAATACGGCGATTAACAATGCACCCATAATGAATACCCATACATACCACTGGATATAGCCCGACTGCAACTTGCGTATGCCGTAGGAAACCCCGTTGGTAACGGTCGCCAACATATTCATCGTGCCATCGACGATATGACGATCGAACCATGCGATAGGCCGACAAATTCGCTGGAATATCACTTTATGAGTCACCCACATATAGAGCTCGTCCATATAGAATCGATGATAAGCCGCCGTATGCAAAGCACGGAACTTATCGGCAAGAACTTTGGGTTTGGTATTTTCCGAGAGGTACATCCATGTAGCCAAAGCGATAGCGGCTACTGCGACTATAATACTTGTAGTCGCTACCGACCAGTCGAGATGTATATGATAGGCCTCGCCGTTTACCGATACGAATTCTCCGAAAAGGAATAAACCCGGCAACACACGTAACCAACGCAAGAAATACCAAAGGCAAATACATGGCCGCAGGAGCCTCGTGCGGAGTATGATGCTCGTAAGAAGGTTTGCTCCACCAGAAGATGCGGTAATATAAACGGAACATGTAAAAAGCCGTCAGACCGGCGACTGCCGTCATCCAAACGCCCCAGAACGCACTCTTTTTTCGAATGCGGCGGTTAAGATTTCATCTTTACTGAAAAATCCGAGAACGGAGGAATACCCGCAATAGCCAAACATGCGATAAGGAACGTGATATGGGTCACAGGCATATATTTGCGAAGATTTCCCATCTCGGACATTTCGTTGGAGTGAACGGCATGGATAATGCAACCCGCACCCAAGAAAAGCAGCGCTTTAAACATGGCATGCGTGAACAAGTGGAACATGGAAGCCATGTAACCGAGTCCGGTGTGCAAATCGACATCGGAGGCAACTCCCAACGCTACCATCATGAAAGCGATCTGAGAAATGGTCGAGAAAGCGAGCACCCGTTTCATATCGGTTTGCACGCAAGCAACGACAGCAGCATAAAGAGCGGTAATGGCTCCTACCCATGTAATCAGTTCGAGCACTTCGGGCACGGCACAATACATAGGGAACAACCGAGCTACCAAATAAACACCGGCTACAACCATCGTAGCGGCATGGATAAGCGCCGATACAGGAGTAGGACCTTCCATCGCATCGGGCAACCATATATGCAACGGGAACATAGCCGACTTACCTGCACCTCCCATAAAGATAAGAGCCATAGCCCAAGCGGCTACCGAACAGCCCATAAAGGTCATGCCGGCCGTTTCGCTCACCAATGCCGAAGGATTGGACATCAATGTAGCAAAATCGAAAGTCTCGGTAAAGAACGAGAGGATAAGAATACCGATCAAAAAGCCCAAGTCGGCGAAACGGGTAACGATAAAAGCCTTCTTAGAAGCAGATACAGCCGCCGGCTTAGTATAATAAAATCCGATGAGCAAATAGGAAGAAACACCTACCAACTCCCAGAAAATATACATTTGGAAAATGTTCGTCGCTACCACCAACCCCAACATGGAGAAGCTGAACAACGACAAAAACGCATAATAACGCTGGAACCCTTTTTCTCCGTGCATATAGCCCATACTATAAATATGAACCATCAACGACACGGTTGTGATAACAACCAGCATCATCACGGAAATAGGGTCTAATAAAATACCCAAGTCAATATGCAAATGTTCTGTAAAACGCAACCATTCGAAATTGATCGGCTGCAAGGTATCGAAAACGCCTTCTGCATTGCGGGGCATGGTAAAATAGTTGAACGCCACTACATAAGCCAAAACGGCAGCTACCGACAATCCGATTGTTCCCAATATCCCGGCAACACGTTCGCTCAACTTATGCCCCACAAGTCCCAAAAACAGGAACATGCAAAGCGGAAGTAAAAGTATTATAACTGAATATTCCATATCGATCAATATTTCATTTTATCAAGGTTACGCACTTCAACATTCCGTATATGACGGAAAATATTGATAATGATCGCAATAGCAAGCGCTGTCTCGGCAGCGGCGATGCCTATTGCAAAGAGGGTGGTGAAAAAGAATCCCTCCAATGCCTCGGGATAAAGGTAACGGTTAAACACCACAAAATTGATATCCACCGCATTCAGCATCAATTCAAGGGAAATGAGCATAGCCAGCATATTTTTACGTGTGACGAACCCGTAAACTCCGGCAAAAAACATGATGGTACTTACCACCAAATAGGCAATCATTGGTATTTCCATAGTCTCTTATCTTTTACGGGCAATCATAATGCCACCGATGATACAAGCCAATAACAACACACTGACAGCTTCGAAAGGCAACAGATACTGAAACTTGTCCATACCCATAAGAGCATGCCCTATTTCTTTCATATCTACCTCTCCGGTAATTACGCTGGTAAGCGGTTTCGTGAAAAACGGATAAGTAAATAATGTATATCCGCACACGATTGCACCGAATATCGAAGCAATAAGACCTACTACACGTTTTTTAGGTGTCAACAATTCCGATTTGTCTCCCGGGTGACTCGTCAACAAGATAGAGAAGACGAACAAGACTACGATACCACCGGCATAAACGGCCAATTGCACGGCTCCTAAAAATGTATAGTCAAGCTGGAAATAGATACCCGCCGTCGCAAAAAGCACAAACAGAAGGTAAGTAGCCGCCCGCAATATGCGCCGCGTGGTTACCGTAAGAATCGAACAAACCACGATGACCAATGCAAGCAAGCCGAAGATAACTTGATTTGCTATTTGTTCCATAATGTTAATCAATTATTTTCTGTTGGGTTATCGGTACGATTCAGTTGTTTCACCAACTTCTCACGCGTATAAACGGCATGCTCAAACTCGTTTGTAAATTTGATAGCATGGTGAGGACATGTAGTCACACACAATTGGCAAAAGGTGCAACTACCCAAATCATACACATATTTATCTAACACTCGTTTCGTCTTACCATCTTCGGTGGTAATTTTCGAAGCCTCGATTTTGATTGTCCCATTCGGGCAATTCATCTGACAAATACCGCACGCAATGCACTTGTGCTGTCCGTTTTCGTCATAAATCAAAGTTAACGTACCTCTGAAACGCTCGGGGATTTTCAATGTAGCCCTATTCTCAGGGTACTGTTCGGTAACTTTCCGGCTGAAAAAATACTTACCGGTAACCCCCATTCCTTTAAGAAGGCTCAGTAATCCTTTCCAGAAAGATGTGATGTAATTTTTAAAACTTCCCATAAATTTCTTTATAGAACTCTTCTATTTTTATTAGTTAACACTATGGTTTATTTCGTTCATAAAAAGAGCTTGGTTCTTCAAGCCCCTTGATTTCAATCTACTTTTCCTCCGATAATATCCAACAATTCGGACGTAATACTCTGCTGACGCAGTTTATTATATTCCAATTGCAGTTCGTCCAACAATTCTTTTCGCATTATCGTTCGCCGACTGCATGGCCATCACCCGGGCCGCCTGTTCTGACACCCGATTGGAACAGATAGCCTCCTGCATACTCGACAGAATATAAAGCGGTAATACCTCATTATAGATCGTATTCACATCGGGCTCGAACAAATAAGGTTTATTACGCTCGACTTTTTCACCCGTTGCCAAATCATCGGCGGCAATCGGCAATAATTGACGAGTCGCTAAAATCTGTTTGCTCGCGCTTTTATAATGAGTATATACAACTTCCACGCAATCGACTTTTCCGGCAATAAACTCCCGCGTCAATTCTCCGGTAAAACGGGCGATATCCTCGGCAGAGCTTTTAGCGGTCATCTCATCGGCAGTAACAATCTCGACATTATCTCCCACAAGTTTTTGAGCGAATTTAGAGGCTTTCTTTCCAATCGGATAAACAACAAACATGACTGGATTTTCGGTCTCTGCCATTCGTGCCTGATTGATAATTTCGAGCGTGCGTTTAAAAAGATTCATATTAAATGCGCCACACAATCCCTCGTCCGAGCTGAGCAAAACAATCGCCCTCCGCTTTACGGGACGAATCTCGGTAAGCGGAGAACTATATTCAGCATCAGCCGAAATAAGGTGATCGATGGTGTTTTGAATCTGATCCCTGAAAGGCCGTACACGACGCAAAGCCGACTCGGCCTTATGCATCTTGGCCGATGAAATCATCTTCATCGCACCGGTTATTTTTTCGGAAGAAGCGACCGAACCGATTCTTCCTTTTAAGTCGCGCATTGATGCCATAGTTTATGCCTTAAATCGATTAGCAACCTCTTCGGCAACTTCGGTCATGAGAGCAGCAATCTTGTCGTCAAGATGTCCTGCACGCAATTCGTCCATCACTTCGTGGCTATATTTTGATTTCAATATTTGCAAATACAATTTTTCAAACTCGGCTACCTTGTCCATCGGGACATTGTGCAACAATCCCTGTGTACCGCAATATATAATAGCGATTTCCTCTTCCACGGGAACCGGCGAATACTGAGGCTGTATAAGAATACGTTCGTTCTTACGTCCTTTATCGATTGTCATCGCCGTCACAGGATCGACATCGCCACCGAATTTCGTAAACGATTCGAGCTCACGGAACTGAGCTTGATCTATTTTCAATGTACCAGCAATCTTCTTCATGGCTTTTACCTGAGCGTTACCACCTACACGGGAAACAGAGATACCCACATTGATAGCTGGACGTACCCCTTGGTTAAACAATGCCGTTTCCAAGAATATCTGTCCGTCGGTAATCGAAATCACGTTCGTAGGGATATAAGCCGAAACGTCTCCGGCCTGTGTCTCGATAATAGGCAATGCCGTCAAAGATCCGCCACCTTTCACCATCGGTTTCATCACCTCGGGCAAATCGTTCATCGAAGAAGCAACCTCATCATTATTGATAATCTTAGCAGCCCTTTCGAGCAAACGGGAATGCAAATAGAATATATCGCCCGGATAGGCCTCACGACCGGAAGGACGACGAAGAATCAACGAAATTTCACGATAGGAAACCGCCTGCTTCGATAAGTCGTCATAAATTACCAATGCATGACGCCCGCTATCCCGGAAGTACTCCCCGATAGCAGCCCCCCGCAAAAGGCGCATAATAACGCATAGCAGCCGAATCGGAAGCGTTCGCTGCCAAAACGACCGTATAATCGAGCGCTCCGTGCTCTTTCAATGTATTCACCAACGCAGCCACAGAAGAAGCCTTCTGACCGATAGCTACGTAAATACAATACAAGGGGTTACCGTTTTTATAATTATCTCGTTGATTGATAATCGTATCGATGGCGATAGCCGTTTTCCCGATTTGACGGTCGCCGATGATCAACTCTCTCTGTCCACGGCCGATAGGAACCATAGAGTCTATCGCCTTGATACCGGTCTGCAAAGGCTCGTTCACCGGCTGACGGAAAATAACACCCGGAGCCTTACGTTCAAGAGGCAATCGAATCAAATCACCCTGAATGGGACCGGCCCCGTCAATGGGTTCACCCAACGTATTGATGACCCGCCCTAGCAATCCTTCGCCAACAGGAAGAGAGGCAATCTCTCCCGTACGACGAGCCGTCATATTTTCGGTAACCTTATCGACATTATCGAGCAAAATGACACCCACATTGCTCTCTTCGAGGTTCATCGCAACTCCGTGCACTCCATTCTCAAACTCGATAAGTTCGCTTGACCGCACATTTTCGAGCCCATAGACATGAGCCACCCCATCACCCACTTCGAGAACAGTACCCACTTCCTCGAAATTGATTTTGGAATCGACTTCATCGAGTTGCTTTTTTAAAATATCCGATATTTCACTGGGTTTAATCATATCATTTGCTGTTTAGCAATTTCAAACGCAATTTCTTTAATTCACTATTTACCGAAGCATCTAATTGCATCGAATCCACCCGTAAAATAAATCCGCCGATGATAGAAGGATCTATTTCATAAACGAATTCCAACGTCTTATCCGTTTGCTTTTTCATGAGATCACCTATACGGTCGAGAACTTCCTTATCCAAAGCAACAGCAGTTGTTATCGTAACACGAGCTATATGATTAGCTCGCCGGTAAATATCCTGATAAGCCAAAGCAATGGCTCTTGCAAACGTTTCGCGACGGTTCCTAATCACTAACTGAACAAAACGGAGAAGATAATCGTCGGGCTTTTCACCGAAAGCCGATGACAATACCCGCACCTTATCCGCAGCAGAGAGAGCCGGGTTACTCAGTGCCTTAGACAACTCGGTATGAGTTGCAAAAGCTGCATCAAGCCGTTTCATCTCTTCGTAAATAGGAGCGGCCACATGATGCTCCTGAGCATACTTATAAAGAGCTTTCGCATATCGGCTCGGTATTAACCCTTCGTTCATATCCTATTAGTTTTGATTCTCAATTTCATTCAACAGTTTGTCGATCATTTCGACCTGCGTTTTGTCATCAGAAAGTTGCTTACGCATCATTTTTTCTGCAATTTGCAGGGCAAACTCGCTTACCTCGCGGCGGAATTGAAGTTCCGACTCTTTTCGAGCTTGCTCGATCGACACGGCCGCAGCGTCCATTACTTTCTTCGCCTCTACCGATGCTGCCTGACGAGCCTCCTCTATGATATGAGTTTTCATCTGGGCAGCTTCGTGCAGAATCTCCATCTGTTGTTTCTGCGCTTCGACCAAAAGAGCTTTGGCATCCGCTTGTGCGTTGTCTAATTGCGCTTTTGCCTCTTGTGCATACTCAACCCCCTTATCGATAAGCTCGGCACGTTCGTCGAGACTACGGATAATATAGGGCCAAGCAAACTTCGCAAGAATGGCAAAAAGGATGACGAAAACAACGAACATCCAAAATACCAAGCCGAATTCGGGCGTGAACAGTTCCATATCTTAGAGGAATAATGACATCACGCAAACAATCACAGCGAACAATGCAACACCTTCTACAAGAGCGGCAATCACGATCATGTTGCTTCGGATATCACCGCTAGCTTCGGGCTGACGAGCTATGGCATCCATCGCCGATGAACCGATCTTACCAATACCAATACCTGCTGCAATAGCGGCGATACCAGCGCCGATACAGGCGCCCAACTTAGCCAGACTTGCACCGGCTGCTGCTTGTAATAAAATCATTCCTAACATAATGTTTGTTGTTTAGAGATTATACATTATTTTATTTCTTCCACTTTTCCTTCATGATGCCCATCGACTTGTGCCAAAGCTATGAACAGAGTCGAAAGCATGGTAAACACATAGGCTTGAATAAACGATACCAACGTATCTATAAGCAACATAAACAAAGAGAACAACACCGATACGACTGTCGTTGCCCCTATAACAACCGCTCCGAATGCTCCAAAAATGAAAATGAGCGATATAAGCGACAATATAATCATATGCCCGCCCATCATGTTGGCAAACAAACGCACCATCAAAGCCGCCGGTTTAGTAAATATTCCGAACACCTCGATCAAGGGCATGATAGGTAACGGGAACTTCAACCACAACGGTACATCGGGCCAAAATATTTCTTTCCAATATTCTTTTTTGTTCCGCGCACATTTACTACGATAAATGTACACAAAGCAAGAACCATAGTAACGGCTATATTACCCGTCAAATTAGCGCCACCGGGGAAAATTACGATCAGCCCTAACAGGTTCATCAAAAGGATAAAGAAAAATACGGTCAATAAATAAGGGGCAAAACGAGGTGCTTTATCGCCCAATGTGCTTTTTATCACGCCCGTATAAACGAACTCGATAAGAAATTCTATGGCTCCTACACCTTTTTTTAGGGGCTTTGAAACGTTTCTTTCTATACCAATGAGCCACCGAAAGCACACACCACCCGCAAATGAAAGCCGCTATAATCAACGCCAACACATTTTTGGTAATCGACAAATCGAGCGGACGATAACGATTTCCCCGATCATCGACACTCTCGACCTTTCCTTTATTCGGGCCGTCCTGAGCGACATAAAAACCTTCATAAGTCTGCCCGTGTTCAAGCCGATGCGACCCGAATATTTTCCAATCGCCCTTATAATCCCGCACGATAACCGGAAGTGGGATTTTATGCTCATGCGAGAAAGGTAATTCCCAACCATAGCCATCGAGCAGGTGCTCAAAAATTGTCTCTTTCGGGTCAAAGGCCTTTTCTCCTTCACCATCGGCCTTTTCCTGTGCCGACAGCGGGAACGAAAATACCGTTAACAAAAAAGCGACTATGTATGCGATTTGTTTTCTCATCTCTTTTTACTCCAATTACCGTACACAAACTGCTACACGATTATTATCCACATCGACAAACCCGCCACCGACGGATACCGAATGCCGCTCACCGCCCGTTACATACTCAATGGTACCGGCATCGAGCGTAGAAATCAACGATGCATGATTTTCAAGAACTGTAAACGAACCTTTTGCTCCCGGCAGGGTAACCGATTCGACTTCTCCTTTAAAAAGGATTTGTTCCGAAGATATAATTTCAAGTACCATAATTCTCGTTTTTATTAGTGAGCGGTCTTCGCTTGTTCTAACAACTTCTTACCTTTGGCAATGGCCTCGTCTATTGTACCCACGTTCAAGAATGCTTGTTCGGGATATTCGTCCATCTCGCCGTTAAGAATCATCTTAAACCCGCGAATAGTCTCTTCCAACGGAACCATCACACCTTGAAGACCGGTAAACTGCTCGGCCACGTGGAAAGGTTGCGACAAAAACCGCTGTGCCCGACGAGCACGATTCACCACCAGTTTGTCTTCGTCCGACAACTCATCAACACCCAAAATGGCGATAATATCCTGCAATTCGTTATAATGCTGTAAAAAGCTGTTTTACACCCTGAGCGACCTGATAGTGTTCCTCGCCTACAATATTCGGATCGAGGATTCGGGACGTAGACTCCAACGGATCCACGGCCGGATAGATACCTAACTCAGAAATCTTACGGCTCAATACCGTCGTAGCATCCAAAAAGCTAAATGTAGTCGCCGGAGCCGGGTCGGTCAAGTCATCGGCCGGTACATAAATGGCCTGTACCGATGTAATAGAGCCCTGCTTCGTAGACGTAATACGTTCTTGCAACTTACCCATCTCGGAAGCCAAAGTAGGTTGATATCCCACGGCAGAAGGCATACGACCCAACAATGCCGAAACTTCGGATCCCGCCTGAGTGAAACGGAATATATTGTCAATAAACAAAAGTATCTCTTTACCTCCGCCATCGGAATCACGGAACTGTTCGGCAACAGTCAACCCAGACAAAGCGACACGCAGACGGGCTCCCGGCGGTTCGTTCATCTGACCGAACACCAACGTTGCCTGCGATTCATTCACTTTCTCCATATCGACATCACGCAGATTCCACTCGCCCCGTTCCATGCCTTCTTTGAATTTATCGCCGTACGACATAACTCCCGACTCGATCATCTCACGTAAAAGGTCGTTACCTTCACGGGTACGCTCCCCCACTCCGGTAAACACCGAAAAACCGTTGTGCCCTTTGGCTATATTGTTGATAAGTTCCATAATCAACACGGTCTTACCAACACCTGCCCCTCCGAACAAACCGATCTTTCCACCTTTTGAATACGGTTCGAGTAAATCGATCACCTTGATTCCCGTATAAAGCATCTCGGTACTGATAGAGAGGTCGTCGAAAGCCGGAGCCTCCTGATGAATCGATTTTAATTCGGTATAATCCAATGCAGGAAGGTGGTCGATCGTTTCACCGATGACATTCATCAACCGACCTTTCACTTGCGAACCGGTAGGCATCGATAACGGTCTTTGCAAGTCGATAGCCTTCATACCCCGTTTCAGTCCATCGGTAGAATCCATCGCTACACAACGCACCGTATTTTCACCGATATGTTGTTCTACCTCGACAATCAGCTCTGCCCCGTTCTCTCGTTCGATTTTAAGAGCGGCATATATGGGAGGTACTTCATTGCCTTCGCCTTCAAAAGCGACATCGACAACCGGCCCGATGACCTGCGTGATATATCCAAATTTATCTGCCATAACTTTACCTCTATTATCAGTATTATATTTTTTAATTCATTAAAAGTGCAATCCGTAAATCACAATAAGCACCATAATAAAGAGATTAATCAAGTTCAAAGGTAATAAATATTTCCATTCGAGCCGCAATAATTGGTCTATTCTCAAACGGGGGAATGTCCACTTGAACCAAATAATCACAAACGAAACAAGTATCGCTTTTCCAAAGAACCAAATCACAGACGGAATATAATCCATAATATGGTTAAAACCTTCCCAACCCGGTATGTGGAATGGCATCCAACCTCCCAAGAAAAGCAATGTAGCCATACCCGACACAATAAACAGATTCAAATACTCAGCCAAGTAGAAAAATCCGAAATGAATACCCGAATATTCTGTGTGGTATCCGGCTGTCAACTCGCTCTCGGCTTCGGGCAAGTCGAACGGACCACGATTGGTCTCGGCCGTACCGGCAACCAAATAAATCAAAAATGCGACTATCGCCGGGATATGACCTGTAAACAAGAACCAACCGTTAGTCTGAGCTTCTACTATACCGGTTATCGACATTGTTCCGGCAAAGACGACCATCGTCAATACAGACAACCCAATCGAAAGTTCGTAACTCACCATTTGAGCACCACTTCGAATAGCACCGATAAGTGTAAATTTATTGTTACTGGACCAACCGGCCAACAAAATACCCAACACTCCTATGGACGAAACGGCGATCAGGAAGAACACGCCGATATTAAAATCGATAACTTGTAATCCTCTTCCAAAAGGCAAACAACCAAAGGCCAACATGGAAGCGACGATTACCAAATAAGGAGCTAAATTAAATAAGAACTTATCGATATGATTCAAAGTAATCAACTCCTTAATCAATATCTTGAACATATCGGCAACACTCTGAATAATACCATAAGGACCTACACGATTCGGACCCAAACGGCATTGGAAAAAGGCACAGACCTTACGCTCAAAATATATATAGAACAATGCCAAAACTGCATACAACAGCAACAGCACCACGCCTACCAATACAAATTCAACAAGTAAAGCTCCCCAACCGGGCATTACACTTCTCAACAAATTATCGATCCAGTGGGTAACTATCGAAAAGTCGAACATAACTTATTCTTTAATTTATTTTTTATTACTCAATTATCTGTCCATATCGGGGATTACATAGTCAAGCGACCCTCCGATAGCAATCAAATCGGCGATCTTTCCATTGCGACACATTGGATCGAGACCAGCGACCAGCGGCAAGCATGCCGAATTTATCTTCAAACGATAAGGATTCTTATCTCCATGACTTTCGATAAAAATACCCAACGGACCACGACTGGCCTCTACTTGGCGGAAATAACGGCCTTCGGGCAGCTTGATAATAGGCTTCATCTTAACGGCATAATCACCCTCGGGGATATTGTCGATCAATTGCTCTATGATATGTATAGATTCCAATATTTCATCTAAGCGTACCATGTAACGGGCAAAAACATCTCCCTCCGTACGGATAACTTGATTAAATTCCACCTTGTCATACATTGCATACGGGTGATTCTTACGCACGTCGCAAGCCCAACCCGAAGCACGCCCCGACGGTCCCGCAATTCCATACGAAATAGCATCCTCGCGAGAAAGAATTCCCACTCCTTTCATACGTTGTTGGGCAATGACATTACCGGTAAACAACGTGTGGTACTCTTTCAGCTTAGCCGGCATATAGGCACAAAACTCTTTGACCTTACGCTGGAAATCGGGGTGTAAATCGGCCATCAAACCTCCAATCGTATAGTAATTGAAAGTCATACGCGCACCACACGTTTCCTCAAATATATCGAGAATCTTTTTCTCTATCGCGGAAACCATAGAAGAATGCTGTCGTTCCTCCCAAGTCCATACAGAATGTGGACCAGAATAACAAGTGCGAAGAAATACGCATCAACTCGTCCATGATCGTACGTATATACTGTGCACGTGCGGGCACTTCTACTTGCAAAGCATCTTCTATACAAAGACAGACTGCATGTCGGTTCTGCTGAGCGGACAAATAATCAAGACGATCGGCGAAGTGAAGAGTCTGAGGATAGGTAAGAGACTCACATAGTTTCTCTATTCCCCTATGCACATAACCGCAATACACATCGATTTTTTTAACCGTCTCGCCATCGAGAGAGGTACGTAAACGCAACACACCATGAGTCGCAGGATGTTGAGGACCGATATTTACCACGAATTCCTGAGGAGAAAATATCGTATTCGTCCGTTCTTCGAGCTTTCCATCTTCCGTTTCGACAACGGAGTGTGTGACATCATCGACAGACTCATGCTCCAATCGGATAGGATTCAATTCAGGGTCTGCATTATAATCTTTTCGGAAAGGATACCCCACCCAGTCGTTTCGCAAAAACAGCCGGCGCATATCGGGGTGGTTGATGAAACGGATTCCCAAAAAATCATAGACTTCACGTTCGTATAAATTCGCGGATTTCCAAATATCCGAAACAGAATGAAGCAGAGGATTCTCTCTATCTGCGGTCTCTATTTTAACCGAAACTTGTGAATTATCGACGGTAGAAGTCAAATAGTAGACACAACCCACGGTCTCGCCCCAGTCCATGCCCACAATAGAAACCAAATAATCGAAGTGCAGTTGATTATGCAAATAAAGCGCTAAATCATGCCACTTGGCATCAGGAACCGACACTTCCAAAATAGTCCCTTCCACGAAGGTAGCCTCCGGCAGAAAACTACTTATTTCTTGCTGTATGTTTGCCATATAGGTAACTTATATTATTTTCCGAATACTTTCTCTCGCTTTTCTTGACGATTGACCCCGCCAAAGAATTTCTCGACTTTTACCTTACGTTGTAATTGCATCAAACCGTAAAACATAGCCTCGGGACGAGGAGGACACCCCGGTATATACACATCGACCGGAAGAATCTCATCTACACCTTTCAACACGTGATACGAATTTTTAAACGGTCCGCCCGAAACGGCACATCCACCGACAGCTACCACGTATTTCGGTTCGGCCAACTGGTCATACAAACGTTTAAGAACGGGAGCCATACGATGTACAATCGTACCGGCCACCATCACAAAATCGGCCTGACGCGGACTGGCACGGGCTACTTCAAACCCGAAACGGGCCATATCGTACCGCGCTGCGCCGAGCGACATGAACTCGATACCACAGCAACTTGTCGCAAAGGTAAGCGGCCACAAAGAGTTAGACCGCCCCCAGTTAATAAGTTCGTCCAAGCATCCCACCACCACATTGGTATGAGAGGCTTTGAGCTCATCAACAAGATGTTCAATATATTCATTGTCTTTGAAGTCTTCATACTTCATCGATTTAATTTTCACTTCCATTCGAGTGCTCCTTTCTTCCATGCATATACCAGTCCTAAAACAAGTATAACCATGAAAAATAAAATATTAAATAATCCGGCTACACCTAAATCTTTCAATATAACCGCCCACGGGAACAAGAATACCGTTTCTACGTCGAACATCAAATACAGAATGGCAAACAAGTAGTAACCTACTTTGAACTGCATCCAAGATTCGCCGCGCGATGGGATACCACACTCATAAGCCTCACCTTTCTGTGGGTTGAACGAGCGAGGCGAAATAAGCCCTGCAATCAACAAAGCCGCGCCCACCAACGCTAATCCGGTAATCAATACAACTACAAATAGTGCAGAATTCATACGTTAATTTAGTTTGTATTTATTTTTATTCTTTTCTCCAAATGACAAAGCCCTATATTGCTAAAACAACAATACAAGGCCCGATCGTCTATAAATAAAAAATCTTTCTCTTTTCATAAGAAAAAGAAATACGACATCGCTCCATTCCGGTATTAGTCTCGCGATCTGATATTGTCTTATTCCATATAGAACCAAACATACGATTTCTTTTCTTTCTTAGTCAAGGATTTATACAACGGACAAATTTATTTTCCGAACGATGAATATCACCCCAAAATCCTTTGTTTCACTGCAAATTATTCTTCGAAAAAATTTTGTCGCACAAATATACAAATTTTATTTCCAACAAAAGCCTCACGTTAGACTCTTTTTTTTATTTTTAATCCGCAATTCCGGACAAATTATTCTGCTTTTGGAACACCACCTCAAAAAATTGCGCGACAAAAAATAGTTTGTCGCGCAATGAATACATTCAAAAAAACTCCTATTACAACGAATCGAGAGTTTTAAGAGCTTCGAGAATCTCTGTATTACCCGGATCCAATTCCAGCATCTTGTTCCAATAATCTTTTGTAGCCGCGATAGCCTCGTTTTTCTTAGCCGGATTGGTGGTTTGCAGATAATTATAATATCCCAAATATTTATAAGCCTCGATATAAACACGTTTTGTAGCAGCTTTCTCCTTATTGGAAGGATCTTGATCCAAAACAGTCAAAGTCTCTTCATACAAAGGTTTGGCCAACCCTTCTTTCAATTCAGGGTCACGCACTGCGGCCGCACGGGAGCGCCACAAATATCCCCGATAATCCATCGGAGAACGTTCTATCACAACTTGAAACATAGTATCTGCTTTCAACAAATACATATTCATCAACTCCACGCTATCTTGTGCAGCTTGGCCTGCACTATAACAAATTTGCCCAAGCAAATAATAGTCCATGACACGTTGATTATTCACCGTATCGGCATTCATATACTTCTCATAAGTATCAATTGCTTTTACATAATCTTTATTACGCTCATAGGTATCGCTCAAAACTTTAAGAATATCCGTACGGGTATTATCCAGTTCATAAGCTTTTTCATATTGAGCAACGGCTTCTCCATACTTCTTTTGTTTAGATAAAAATATCGCCATATGTCATATAGTCACGCGCAGTAAACACATTGTTCCCCGGATTCATTCCCAAGAATTCGATTGCAGCCTGTTCTGCGGCCTCAAAATTTCCCAATTCATAATTATCGTACATAACGATACGACGAATAACAAAGTTTTGAGGATCATGAGACAAAATATCTTTTGCAAGTTCCAATGACTCATCAAAGCGTTTGCCATAGAACAACAGAGTAGCCAACCGGGGACGATCTGTTTGGAAATGGTTGGGGTTCTGCATATATTTCTCATAAGCCTCGGCAGCCTTTGTATATTGAGAATTCTTATAATACGCTTCGGCCATCTCACGTTGTGCAATAGCAGAATTAGGAGCGATAGTTTGCAACTCTTCCAACTTTTGAATGGCCAATGTCGGATTTATATCGAAATAAATATGCGAGTATTTCACATACGCTTCGATACAATTAGGATCGAAATAAATCGCATTTTCATACCGTCCACAAGCATCACCATACTGCTGTTGGTTTACCAAGACATCGCCCTCAAACATAAAATAATCGGGAAACTTCTTGTCTGCTTTATAAGACTTCTTCATATACTCCTCATAACCCGGAGTCCCGGTCTCATAATATGCTTTGGCAATTGCCAAATTAAGACCGGCATCTTTCTTATTTTTTCCTTTAAGTGCTTCTTTGAAATATTTTTCAGCCACTTTTTCAGTTTGTTCCTTATCTGCACTTCCATTCAACGCAAGCTTACCTTGACCGATGAGATTATAAGCGAACAAAGGATCAGCTTCAAGACCTTTCTTATAGTACTCTGCGGCAGCCGTATAGTCCTTATTGATAAACGCTATCTCTCCCAAATAATAATAAGATTCTGCTTTATTCGTTCCTGCATCATTAAGGGTACGTTCAAGCAAAATTTTTGCCCGATCGGGTTGACCCGCTTTAAAATACTCTATTCCATCAGTATAGCTGGCAGCAAAAGCAGTGAAACTGCCGGCAGCAAGAAACAGTAAAAAAATAATTTAAGACTTGATTTCATTGATATATTTTTAAATTAATAATTTTCTTACTTAAAAAGCATCGGTAATGCTTACATCTCTTTTTTAACGCAATATTAGTTTGCCACGGTACAATACCGGTCTTAAAAATTATTAACTGCCCTCTTTGAGAAGATACAAACTTAATAAAGCCGGTAGGCAATCCGTTCCGAGGATCCGTTGTAATCATGTAAATAGGCCGGGTCAACGGATAATCTCCCGACGCTATATAATATTGATAGGGTTTATAGGGTTAAATCCCGGCGCTTTACGCACAGCCATTAATTTTACGACATCGGTAAACGAAGTATTGGTCGAGTCTGCTTTATTCCCAATCCAGCTTGCTCCTATTACCCCTATCGCATTAGGTGTTTGAGCCACATAATCGATCACAGCCTGATTGGATTTTTGGGCAAACAAACCTTTATACAGAGGTTTTCCCTCGCAAAGAGAATCTATGGCATAACGCATAGAACTGGAACCTTGATTGTCGAATACAAAATGAAGGTCTCCCAACGTAGATCCCGGATAAATCTGGTTCCATTTCGTGACCTCTCCTGTTACGATCTTTCGCAAATCATCTACCGAAATTACATCATTCTTGTTAGATTTATTCACAATAAAAGCAATGCCGTCTAAGGCGATTTGCACGGTGCGCACCTTTAACCGGCGGGATTTAAAAAGAATCTTCTTCTTTCGGGGGATAACGGACGGGTAGCAATAGCCAACCGCACACTATCTTGCAAAAGCATATTCAATGCTTCCGATTCACTTACATAATAAGGAATAATCGAAGCCTTCGGGTAAGCGGCTTCAAAGACCATAATTTCTTGCTCCATAATCGGCTCGAAACTTTCGTCACAGCTGATATCTATCACACCCGACGTGATGGTCTCCTTAACCTTTTGTCCTTTTTTTTTCATTCTGACAAGATGAACATGAAGACAAAGCAGACGCGGCTACAAAAATTGCGACTGGAAGTAATATTAGCTTATTCATAATTCGTTTTATTTCATTCCAACAAACAATCTATATCCTCTGAATACTCCATATACGGCAAATACACCGCCCATAATATAGCGTACTATATCGTATAAATTGGAAAACAATGAAGTAAATAACAGCAAATAGGCCATACCTAAATAAATAGCTATCATAATCATGCCGAAAACGACATTCATGCCCAAGCGGTTCTTCTTTTCCGTATCATCGTTGTAATGGCCGTACTTCTCTTCCATAATCGAACTTTTTAAAATACCCGCAACCTAAAATCTATGATAATAGGCTGCGAGTACTATATTTCACGAATCTCTTCTTAAACAAACAAGAGATTACAAAAGTTTAAATACAACAGGCAGTGTAAAATAAACTGGCACATTATTACCGTTTTGTTTACCAGGGATCCACTTAGGCATGCTCTTCACTACCCGAATAGCCTCCTTATCACAAGTAGGATCCAAACTACGCAAAACCGTAACATTATCAATCGTTCCTGTCTTCGAAACGACGAAACGCAAAATAACACGACCCTGAATACCGTTTTCCTGAGCTATAACCGGATATTTGAGGTTATCACGAATAAACTTCATCAACTCGGTCTCCCCACCCGGGAAAGTAGGCATCTGTTCTACTGCCTCGTAGGGCTTTTCTTCCTCTACCACCTCCGGTTCAGCTATCACTTCACGGAAATCAGCGATATCCTGTCCGTGTTCTTCGTCATTACCTTTCACATCGGCAATAGAAATATTCACTTTGGATTGTGTCAATTCATCTTGCGATTTCAATTCTTCTTCATCAGACACTTCCTCGTCGTTCTTAATGACAGGTGCAGTAAACTTAATGGAGCTCTTCAACGGAGGGGGTGGAGGAGTTTCAACCAACGGTTGAACTTCTTGTTTCTCTACCTCGGCCTCTGGCAATTGTGTCATCTCCACAACTACTGTTGTCTCTTCTTCAACTTCTCCGAACTTAAATGACTCGACAATATAGGGAAGTACGAAAGCAAATGCAACCACACAGATTACACCAATAGTAGCCCATGTATATCGCTTCGGCGAGTTAACCCGTAAGAGATACCCTCCAAATGCTTTGTTTTTTCTTTCCTCAAAAACTAAATCGCACCATTCTTTCGAAGTTAAATCTACGTTCTTTGACATTTCTCTTCTTTTTTAATGTGTACTATTAGTTCTTTTTTACTGGTGTCTATCTGATCGGAAAGAGCACCCTTCTTCTCATAATTCTCCATCAGGAACAAATCGCCTTCTGTGATGTCAACGATAGCATACTTACCGATACTGCAAATGATCATCTCATCAAGAGCATCGATCAAATTGCGGTAAGTCGCGCCGTTCTTTCCTTCTTCATCGGGCAATTTCGCTTTAATCATGACCACCGGAGCGCCTTTGGCTTTTTGGCATCTACGACCAACGAGTCAAAAACTTCTTCACTGATCTCCTCGCGTTTTTACGTTCCTTCAAATCTTTCACCTTGGCAACAACTTCTTTGTTACGATCAAGGAGCAAGGCTCTGATACCATCAGCATTATAAGATGTCTCGATCAACGAAGTGTAATCTTCGTACTGGGGCTCACCCAAATAATAGAATACCCTGTCATTATCGCCCAAGAGGATTGTGATAGCCTCCGAAGCCTTCACCTTATTCTGCTCTTCTTCTGTTACCTTATCGTTGGTAGGCATACTGATTTCCATCGTCTGCGGTTTTACTCAACGTAGTACAAAACATGAAGAAGGTTATCAAAAAGCATGTTCATATCAACCATGGGGGTAAAGTCCACATGGATTTTCATTTTCTTCTGTTGACCTTTCTTTCCGCCTTTACCCGAGTCTTTTACTTCTACTTCTGCCATAATTTTTCTTTCCTTTCATGACTTGGTTATTGTTCTTCTTCTGCGGGTAAAGTCTTCAACGATGTAAGCAGATTGTAACGGTTTTCTTTGATATCCTGCAACGAAGACATCACGTTTTTGATTTTGTCATACGGTGTAGCCTGGTCGGCTTTGATGGCAATCTTCAAATCGCGATTTGCTTTTCGTGCAGCACGCACCCATTCTTTAAACTCGTTATTGGCGCTATCGCACGGGATACCATAATTTTTCAAAGTTTGATCCTGAATATCGGATTTCAAATCCAAGAATCCCGGCATTTGTTTGATAGGCACACCAAACGAATTTGCCAATCTGAACTTATTTATTTGCTCTGGAGTAAACGGTACTCCGTACATACTACTCATTGCGTTCAATACATTCACCCTATCCTCTTGTTTGTCGAGGCTGATAAAGATTTTCCCGGACGGTTCAACCAACACCTGCAGAACATTAATTTCTGGGATTTTGATTTCAGATACCGAAGATGGGGTACTCACTTGCACAGGCTCTTTCTGAACGAAGGTCGATGTCAGCATGAAGAAAGTAAGCAGAAGCACGGTAACGTCACTCATCGCTGTCATGTCGATGAGCGTACTCTTCCTTTTTACTTTTACTTTAGCCATATAATGGTCCTTTCGATTTTATGCCGATTACTTGTGAGTAGCAGCGAACGTGTTAACAATACAGAAACCTACCTCATCGATAGCGTAGGTAACATTATCAATTTTGTTAGAGAAATAGTTATATGAAATAACAGCCAAAGCACCGGTTGCAATACCGAAAGCAGTGTTCACAAGTGCCTCCGAAATACCGGTCGACAAAGCCACAGAGTCAGGAGCACCGGCGGTAGCCAAAGCTTGGAACGATTTGATCATACCCAACACAGTACCAAGAAGTCCGACCAAAGTACCCAGCGTCGTCATAGTCGCTACGATAGGCAAATTCTGTTGCATGGAAGGCATTTCAAGAGCAGCGGCTTCTTCCAATTGTTTTTGATAGCCTCGATTTTTGTTCTTTCGACAAAGTATCGTCTTTTTTCAACTTCGCTATATTTAATCAAAGCCGAAGAAACAACACTTGCAACGGTTCCACGTTGTTTGTCGCAAAGAGCCTGAGCACCGGCGATGTCGCCTTTTTCCAAAGCAGCTTTCACGGCAGCGATAAACTTATTGGTATTTCCTTTTCCTTTTACGCTAAGCATAGCGATGAAACGTTCTACCGAAAGAACAATCACAGTCAATAACAAAGTTTGAAGAATAGGTACGATAAAACCTCCTTTATAAATTGTACCTAACAAATTCAGAGGATGTCCTCCGGCAGGATCTCCACCTTCAAAGTTTTCAGGAGCACCAAGTACTTGGGTAAATACTACCAAAGCAACGATAAAACAGATGATAATTACAATAAACGCGTTTTTAATACCGCGCACTTTGTTTTTTTTAGCCTTTTAGCTTCCATAATTAAATAAAATCTAAGTGTTTGTATTAGTTATTTTAAAATTAGTATCCAATCCTTTGTAACTTCCTATATCAGTATCTCCACTCATTGTGTTTCCACCCTCTATAAGAAACGCATCTATTTTCACAATATTATATGCAAAGAAACAAGTATAAAAATTTAGCACTTTACATGCACCTTTCCTTTCTCTTTCTTCGCATTCGTGCGTCAAATGTAGCACATTATTTCCATACAAAAAAATAATTCGCTTTTTTTTTTACGAACGCAACACCCCGTCAAACAGGCCTGACGGCCTACCCCTTCACACGTTATAAAATATAAATTTCACTCATATCCTTTTATTTTATACTATAATAGTAAAAGAGAAAGCCAATAGACTTTGCTCCTCAAACAGAAAAAACACACGAGTTTTAATTTTAAAATAACATTATTTAATCCATTTACAGGAATTCCAGCAGAACAAAAAAAGATAAAATTCAATTAGTACGAGCTCTCAGAAAAAAAAATGAGGCAAAGATTCTATCAACGAATCGAAAAGAATTGTAATTTTGCGACAAAATTCATTTTCTACAAATATCAATATGGATCATGTAGTCAAAATAAAGAAAGGACTTGATATTCAATTAGAAGGAATTCCAAGCCCTAAAATATCTAATACACCGGATAGTCAGCTATACGCCATTATTCCCGACGATTTTGTAGGTTTGACACCCAAAGTAATTGTTAAACCCGGAGAAAAAGTCTTAACCGGTTCTCCGGTCATACACGATAAAACGCACCCGAATATCGTCGTAACCTCGCCTGTCAGTGGTGAAATTGTAACAATAGAGCGAGGAGAAAGGCGAAAAGTCATAAAAATAACCATTAAGCCGGATGCCTCTCAACAAGCCTTAGAGTTCGGAAGGTTCGATCTCGAAAACATGGACAGCTCCGAAATCAAAGATTTATTGTTGAAATCGGGTATTTTCGCTTTTATAAAACAACGGCCTTACGATATCGTAGCAAATCCCGATACCACTCCTCGCGACATATTCGTTACGGCATTCGACTCCGCTCCTTTGGCCCCCGATTATGCCTTCATTCTCAAAGAAGAAAAACAGCACTTCGAAACCGGATTAAAAGCGTTAAATAAACTCACAAGCGGAAAAGTTTAGTAGGTATATCCCAAAAGGCAGCCCATAGACGTAAAAAATGCTACGTCTGTTATATTCGACGGACCGCATCCTGCTGGAAACGTAGGTATACAAATCAATCATATCGCTCCAATCGATAAAGGAGACACAGTATGGACGATGAGCGCTCTCGACGTACTCTTCATAGGAAGACTATTCGACAAAGGCATCGCCGACTTTTCTCGCATAGTCGCCGTTACAGGCTCAGAAATAGACGACCCGCACTACGTACGCACCCGTATAGGCGCATCCATCGCTTCCATCACACAAGGTATGGTAAAAGCGGTCGAATACGAACAACGCTATATCAGCGGAAATGTATTGACGGGGGTTAAAACCGATGCAGACGGTTACATCGGAGCTACCCATTCTCAAATAACGGTAATCCCCGAAGGAAACAATTACGACGAATTTTTTAGGTTGGGCTTCTCTCAATCCCCATAAATATAGCACGAGTCACTCTTATTTTTTCTTGGCTATTGGGGAAAAAGAAAAAATACACCATCGATGCCAGAATAAGGGGCGGAGAACGAGCCATTATCATGTCGGACGAATACGACCGGGTTTTCCCGATGGACATCTACCCGGAGTATCTTATCAAAGCCATTTTAGCATTCGATATCGATAAAATGGAAAACTTGGGTATCTACGAAGTCGCCCCGGAAGATTTTGCTCTTTGCGAATTTGTCGATACGTCGAAGCTCGAATTACAAAAAATCGTGCGCGACGGTCTCGACAGACTTATGAAGGAAATGAACTAATTCAGTAACAACATTAATACAAAACAACCTTGAAAGCTTTAAAGAATTATATAGACAAAATCAAGCCTCATTTTGAACCGGGAGGAAAATTGTCTATGTTCCAATCTGTGTTCGAAGGGTTTGAATCATTCCTTTTTGTTCCCAACACCACATCACGATCCGGTGTTCACATTCATGACAGTATAGACTCTAAACGAACGATGATTGTCGTTATCATCGCTTTATTGCCTGCAATGCTATTCGGCATGTATAACGTAGGCTATCAACATTACTTGTCGATAGGAGAATTGGCTAGCACCTCATTCTGGTCAATATTCTTCTTCGGCTTTTTGGCAGTTTTACCCAAAATCGTCGTAGCATACGTAGTTGGATTGGGAATAGAGTTTACCGCCGCCCAAATACGGCATCATGAAATACAAGAAGGATTCCTCGTTTCGGGCATGCTCATTCCCATGATCGTACCAGTAGATACACCCTTGTGGATGATCGCCGTCGCGACTGCCTTTGCCGTAATCTTCGCAAAAGAGGTATTCGGAGGTACGGGAATGAATATTTTCAATATAGCGTTGGTAACAAGGGCATTCCTCTTCTTCGCTTATCCATCAAAAATGTCCGGTGACGAAGTCTTTATCCGCACGAGCGATACATTCGGATTAGGAGCCGGTCAAATAGTAGAAAGTTTTTCGGGGGCTACCCCTCTCGGACAAGCCGCTACCCATTCAGGAGGGCCGCTCCAACTAACCGATATATTGGGAAATCCCCTTTCCCTGAATGACATGTTCCTCGGATTTATACCCGGTTCCATAGGAGAGACTTCGACATTAGCCATACTCATCGGTGGAGCCATACTGCTAATTACCGGGATAGCCAGTTGGAGAGTCATGCTCTCTGTTTTTGCAGGAGGCATTTTCATGAGCTACATTTGTAACTGGTTCGCCAACCCCGACATTTATCCGGCAGCACAGCTTTCGCCGGCCTGTCAAATATGCTTGGGAGGATTTGCATTCGCTGCCGTATTCATGGCTACCGACCCCGTAACCGGGTCAAGGACTAATACAGGGAAATATATATTCGGATTTTTAGTCGGCGTATTAGCGATTTTAATCCGGGTATTCAATACCGGATACCCCGAAGGCGCCATGCTGGCAGTCCTGCTCATGAACGCTTTTGCTCCTCTCATAGATTACTTCGTAGTCGAAGCCAACATTCGCCACAGACTCAAACGAGCAAAAAACTTGACAAAATAAAAACAGCTATGAATAAACAAGGTAATACATACACAATTATTTATACCTCGGTCATGGTTATTGCCGTAGCTTTTATTTTGGCCTTTGCAGCGATAGGACTAAAACCTGCACAGGAACGAAACATCGCTATTGACAAGATGAGCCAAATACTCAACTCCGTAAACATCGCATCGACTCCCGAGAATGCTCAGGAGTTATACGGAAAATATATCGACGATTCTTTTATAATCAATTCGAAAGGCGAATTGGCAAAAGGGGAATCTTTCTCGATAAACATTGCAGATCAACTGAAACTGCCTGAAAATCGACAAACCTTGCCCGTATTCATCTACACCGACAATAACAAGTCTCCCAAATACATTATCCCTCTTTCCGGTAGCGGGCTATGGGGACCCATTTGGGGATACATATCGATAGAAAACGATGGCAATACGGTTTATGGTGCTTATTTCGCTCATCAAGGCGAGACCCCGGGTCTCGGAGCCGAAATAGAAAAACCTCAGTTTCAAGAACAGTTTCAAGGGAAACACTTTTTCATAGACGGCAATTTTACCTCCATCGCTGTTGAAAAAAGCAGGACAAAAGCCCCAAAACGGAGCCGACTATGTCGATGCTGTTTTCAGGAGGGACAATCACAAGTAAAGGAGTACAAACCATGCTTCAAAAATGTGTAAAGCCTTATGCCAAATTTTTAGAATCGCTTAATTCAAAGAATATATAACCATGTTATCAAAAAAGAACAAAGAGATTCTCTTAGGCCCCCTTTCCAAGAATAACCCGGTTATCGTACAAATATTAGGTATTTGCTCGGCATTAGCCGTCACGGCTAAACTCGAACCGGCTCTTGTTATGGCAGTATCGGTTACCGCCGTGGTCGCATTTGCCAACGTCATCATCTCGTTACTGCGAAACACGATACCCAACAGTATCCGCATCATCGTTCAATTAGTCGTCGTCGCCGCACTGGTAATTATCGTAGACCAAATTCTCAAAGCCTATATGTACCAAGTGAGCAAACAGCTCTCGGTGTTCGTGGGACTTATCATTACCAACTGCATCCTCATGGGTCGTCTCGAAGCCTTCGCTCTGAGTCATAAACCGTGGGAGTCGTTCTTAGACGGTATAGGAAATGGAATAGGATACGGAATCATATTAGTCATAGTCGCCTTTTTTCAGAGAACTGTTAGGTTCGGGTACGCTATTCGGATATCCGGTCATACCCCAACAATTATACGATTGGGGCTATCAGAACAACGGTTTAATGATACTTCCGCCTATGGCCCTTATTACCGTAGCTTGTATCATTTGGGTACACCGTTCTCGAAATAAAGATTTGCAACAATAAGAAACAGAGATAAGATAACTATATATGGAAAATTTAAATCTGTTCGTCAAGTCTATTTTTATAGACAATATGATATTTGCCTACTTCCTCGGTATGTGTTCCTATTTGGCCGTATCGAAGAATGTAAAAACAGCCTTTGGACTGGGTATCGCCGTGACCTTTGTACTAGCAATTACTTTGCCGGTCAATTATCTGTTGGAGACCTATGTTTTGAAAGCAGGCGCTTTGAAATGGTTGGGAGCCGAATACGCTCAACTCGATTTGAGCTTCCTGAGCCTAATCATGTTTATCGCTATTATTGCCTCGATGGTACAATTGGTCGAAATGTTCGTAGAAAATATTCACCCTCCCTATACGCTTCCTTAGGAATATTCCTGCCGCTGATTGCTGTAAACTGCGCCATATTGGGAGGCTCTCTATTCATGCAACAACGCAACTTTCCCTCTGTTACGAGCGCGACCGTTTACGGGATAGGTTCTGGAATAGGCTGGATGCCGCCATCGTATGCTTAGCGGCCATTCGAGAAAAATTAAGTTATTCAAACATACCGGCTCCATTGCGAGGTATAGGTATCACATTTATCATTACAGGACTAATGGGTATCGCCTTCATGAGCTTTTTAGGAATTAAACTTTAAAAACGATGTTATTAGAAATAAGTTCAATGACAAGTACTATCATATCGAGTATCGTTTTATTCTTGGGTGTATCGATACTTTTAGTCGTGATACTGCTCGTTGCAAAAAATATCTTGTCCCGTCGGGGAAAGCGACAATCACCATCAATAACGACAAGCAAATCGAAGTCGAAACAGGGAGCAGTTTACTAAGCACGCTATCTAATGAAAAAATATTCCTGCCGTCGGCGTGCGGAGGCGGAGGCTCATGTGCCCAATGCCGTTGTCAGGTATTGGAAGGCGGGGGAGAAATTTTACCGACAGAACAAGTACACTTCTCCCGGAAACAACAACTGAACCATTGGCGGCTGGGCTGTCAGGTGAAAGTGAAAAACGACATGAAAATAATCGTTCCCGAATCGGTATTAGGTGTAAAAGAATGGGAATGTGAAGTGATTTCAAATAAAAACGTAGCGACTTTCATCAAGGAATTTATCGTTGCCCTGCCACCCGGAGAACACATGAATTTTATTCCGGGCTCTTATGCTCAAATCAAAATTCCCGCCTACACGATGGACTACGACAAAGATATCGATAAAAGCCTCATCGGAGATGAATACTTGCCTTCATGGGAAAAATTCGGGTTATTCGGATTGAAATGTAAAAACACAGAACCTACGATTCGCGCCTATTCTATGGCAAACTATCCAGCAGAAGGAGATCGAATCATGTTAACGGTGCGTATTGCCACGCCACCGTTCAAACCGAAACCGCAGGTGGGCTTCCAAGATGTGATGCCGGGTATCGCCTCGTCATATATCTTTACACTGAAACCGGGCGACAAAGTTATCATGAGCGGCCCTTACGGCGATTTCCACCCCATATTCGACTCCAAAAACGAAATGATGTGGATAGGCGGAGGTGCAGGTATGGCTCCATTGCGGTCACAAATCATGCACATGACCAAGACGCTTCATACGACCGACCGGAAGATGTCTTATTTCTATGGAGCCCGAGCATTAAACGAAGTATTCTACCTACAAGATTTCTTGGATCTGGAAAAAAGAGTTCCCCAACTTCTCTTTCCATTTGGCGCTCGACCGTCCCGATCCCGCAGCCGATGCGGCAGGAGTTAAATACACGCCGGGATTCGTTCATCAAGTTATATACAATACCTATCTGAAAGACCATGAGGCCCCGGAAGATATAGAATATTACATGTGGGCCCGGGTCCGATGTCCAAAGCCGTAGAAAAAAAATGCTATGGGATTTGGGTGTACCGGAAGAAAATCTGATGTACGACAACTTCGGAGGGTAATAAATCACCCGACAGATATAAAAGCAGGCAGGAAAATCGATCGATTTTCCTGCCTGCTTTTATCGTATAATCACCAGATAGACACATAAACGACTGACTCCCACCTTCTGCGCGGCTGGCATGAAAAACGAAGTCGGTAACAAAAAGGGAATTTACCCCCTACACCCCGATCAATCAAAATGTCATGGAAGCATACACCCCGAAAGAATTCCCATCGGTAAGAGGCGATATAACCAACCTATGGTTTTGAGCGAACGGACGAGTATAAATATATGCACAACCGGCGCCTATAACAGCTCCCGCCGCCACATCCCACCAATCGTGCTTCCGTCCATACACACGACTCCAACCCACATACGAAGCTAACACATAGGCGGGAGCACCCCATTTCCAACCATATCTGCGTTGAACAAAAGCAGCATTGGCGAATAGAAGAGAGGTATGAGCCGAAGGAAAAGAATATCGATTGCTATGATCGGGACGATCCTTCTTTACCGTAAATTTCAGCAAATAAGAAACACCGAGTGTCGTCACACCCGTAAAAAACCCCTGCTTGGCCCCGGTCCAGTCTTTCATAGCCAAAACAGTGGCAACCGTAGCCACGGGCATAGCAGCCAACAATACATCGCCCGACACCTTAACGGCTTTTCGTTCCCGACTCAAACCCTCTGCCCCAGCAGGAAACACAAATAAAAGGAGCGAACATATATACACGACAATTCGACGAAACATACTCAATAAAAGAGAGATAATATCTTAGGAACAAAAATCAACAAACCTACAATTATCGACATGACAGCCAATATCAACACGGCTCCCGCCGCCAAGTCCTTCGTATGCTTGATAGCTTCGTCGTACTCGGGCGACACTTTATCGCATAATGCCTCGATAGCCGAATTGACACCCTCGGCTGCCAGCACGGCTCCGATACATAGAATTACAGCGATCCACTCGAAAGTCGAGAGGCCCAATAGCCCCCGGCTACAATCACACACACGGTCACCGCACAGTGTATCCATGCATTATGTTCCCTGCTGACAAGCCGAACTACGCCCCGCCCCGCATACTTGAAACTATAAATCCTATCCTTGATACTGAATCTTTTATTTTCCATCGAATCACACCGTTACATGTACAGACTATTGTCATACCTGAATACAAAGATAAAACAGATTTATGAATTTAAGATCCGTTTCAATAAAATCGGGAAACAACCTATATAAACTATTGTGCCCCGATTTGACAACCGGGGCACAAACATATAATTGAAAAAAAAATCAATTATTTCTTACGATTACCATAACGGCTCATGAACTTATCTACACGACCGGCCGTATCCACCAATTTCTGTTTACCGGTGAAGAACGGGTGTGAAGAACTGGTAATTTCAAGTTTTACCAAAGGATAAGTAACACCATCAATTTCGATAGTCTCTTTGGCTGCTACGGTTGAACGAGTGATAAAGATTTCTTCGTTCGACATGTCTTTGAAAACTACGGGACGGTAGTTATCAGGATGGATTCCTTTTTTCATTGTTATATCGTCTTTTTTTAATTATTATCAAATGTTCACGTTGGTAGCGTGATTTTTCGTAATGGCTTGCAAATGTAGGGATAACTTTTCATTTAGAAAAATATTTATTCCACTTTTTCATAAAAAAGCCGGCCAGCGACAAAGATGCGCCGACCGAATTATGTTTTAATTCTGTAATCTGCCGATTATTCGAACTCGATCAACGGTTCGTTAGTACCCACTACATCGTTTTCTTTTACCAGAATACGTTTCACGGTTCCTTCAAGGGCGGAGAGTATATCGTTCTCCATCTTCATGGCCTCGTACACCAGCACGACATCGTCTTTTTTCACTTTGTCTCCAACCTTCACTTTTATCTCGACAACCTTCCCTCCCATAGGAGCATCGATAGTCGGGCCCGTTATAGGTTCTACGGGAGCTGCTTCCTCTGCGGCTTCTTTCACTTCCTCGACAGCTGGTTTCTTAGCCTCATACTCAGCTGCCCGCACACCCTTCAAATAAGTGGTAGCAACGTTGGGGAAAAGTTCGAGCAGCAAATACTCCTGTTCGTTTTCGGCCAATTTCACATTGCCATACTCCGGCAAAACAGGATTTTCGGGAGCCTTGTAAGAGTTCGTATCATACGGAGTCTCAATCGGACTGCCGGTAATCTTTTCACGGAATTTAGGATCGACAGGGACCGGAGTCTTACCATATTCTCCCTTCACCAAAGCCTTGAATTGGTTGGAAACCGTCGTATATTCCGGATTCCCTTTCAATTTATCCAAAGCACAGCTTACGGCTTGGCTTCCTACAATCTGGCTGGTAGGCGTAACCAAAGGAACCAATCCTGCATCAGAACGAACCTTCGGAATCAATCGCATGGCATCATCGAGCACATGCTCGGCTTTAAGCTGCTTCAACTGAGCCACCATATTGGAATACATACCGCCGGGAACCTCCGCAGCCTTCACCAACTCATTCGGTTTCGGGAATCCGAAATAATCTTCGATAGCATGACAAGCATCCAACAAAGCGGCTTCGTTATTCTGACGCGCGGCTTCGATAGCCGTATCGAACAACTTGTCGATATGATCGGGCAACTTATCGATCAACGGATCAAACGCAATGGGGAACGAGTCTTTCTTCAAGTCATATGCAACCAGCTCGCGACGAATACCGAGCAACTCGGCACGTATTTTACTTACGGCTGCCATATTGACTTCCATCTCTACGCCCAATTTATTACAGAAAATATAGAGCAATTCTATGGCCGGAGCCGCCGAACCTCCGCCAAAATACCAAATATTAGTATCCAAAATATCCACACCGTGTATAACAGCCATCAACGACGATGCGAGGCCATACCCCGGTGTACAATGGGTATGAAAATCGACCGGCACTTTCAAAGACTGTTTCAATTTAGGCATCAAAGAAGCGATTCGAGAAGGATTCACCAATCCGGCCATATCTTTGAGAGTAACCATCTTTGCACCCAACTTTTCAAAACCGAGTGCTTTTTCCACAAAATATTCATCGGTAAAGATAGGTTTCGGCAATTTTTTACCGAACAACGCCTTTACTCGATCCATAAACGTTATGGTATAATGCGGATCTACCGTGTAACATACGGCTCCATCGGAAATCGCCCCGACAGCATTTATCTTTTCCACAGAAGATTTTACATTGTTCAAATCGTTGAGTGCATCGAATATACGCATGATACCCAACCCGTTTGCCACGGCCTCGCGATAAAATCCGTCAAGAACCGTATCGGGATAAGGCGCATACCCGAACAAATTACGGCCACGAGAAAGTGCCGTTAAATAAGATGCTCCCCCAATAGCTTCACTGATTGTTTTAAGACGAGTCCACGGACTCTCGTTCAAATAACGCATCACCGAATCGGGCACAGCACCACCCCAAACTTCCATCGCAAAGAAACCGGCATCCTTGTAATAAGGTAAAACGCGGTTTATCTGTTCTTGGGTAAGACGAGTCGCAAACAAAGACTGTTGCCCGTCACGAAGAGTAAGATCTCGGATTTTCAATTTTCTTGACATAGCCATTTGATTTTATAGGTGTTACATCTATTCACATTACATGAATTTAAGAATACAAAAATAATATTCTTTAACTTATTATCAAAGGAAAAAGCGTACTTTTGTATCACAAATAAAATCTTTACGCCATTCAGATATGTTTAATTTCTTAAAAAAGAAAAACAATACTCCCAAACTACCCTATACGACAGAGGTTCACTGCCATGTATTACCGGGTATCGACGACGGGTCTCCCGATGTAGAACACTCCCTCGCCCTCATTCATCAAATGAAAGAATGGGGACTTGAACGAATCATAGCTACGCCTCATGTGACCGAGGCTTCATTCGAAAACACTCCACAAACCATCGGGTCGGCATACTCCCGGCTTTGCCAAGAGACCAATTTGGACGAACTGGGAATTAAACTCTGCTACTCCGCAGAATACCGAATGGACGATAACTTTTTGGGCATACTGCAAAGAGAAGAAATCATACCCATGCCGGGCAACCATATCCTTATCGAAAACTCTTTTCTACAACCGTTCTGGAACATCAAAAGTCTCGTCTTCGATTTGCAGATCAAAGGACTTTCCCCCATTCTAGCCCACCCCGAACGATATGCTTATTATTACGATGACAAAAAATCTACAAAGAACTGCATGAACAAGGGTGTGAATTTCAAGTCAATCTACTTTCCCTCGCAGGGTATTACAACAAAAAAGAGCGAAAGAGGTGGCCGAATGGCTGATTTCCAAACAGATGGTAGACTACCTGGGAAGCGATTTGCACAACAGTTCCCATGTCCTGCACATCAACAAATATTTATCCGGGAAAGAATATCCCAAGCACATGAGAAATATCCACATAAAAAAAACAACCACTTGTAAAATAAAAATTATTTCAATTTCAACGGCATGTTCGGTGTAATGATAGTCATGTTATCCGGTGTTCTGATCGGATATATATTACGGAATATTCGAGCCATACCCGCCCTCGTTTCCAAAATCAACATTTACATTATTTTCTTGTTACTTTTCGTGATGGGTCTATCGGTAGGTAGCAACCCGCAAGTTATACAAGGGCTGGGAACCCTCGGCCTCTTAGGTATCGCAATCTCCGTTGTATCCATTGCAGGAAGCGTATTTTTTATCGTGGATCGTTTACCGTCACCTATTCAAAAAAGAAGATGACCAACGATCATGAAAAAATAGCCTCATCATTCTGTTATGTTTTTGCGGCGGGAGTACTCTGTTCCTACTGGGGCATAATCCCCGAATGCGACGACTCCCTCAGCCTCTATATCCTGTACGTCATGATGTTCTTGGTAGGAATAGGACTCGGCAGTGATTTAACCGCACTATCCGCTCCCATCAAAAAAATATAAATTCCAGATTTTGTTGATACCGTTATCCACGATCGTCGGGACAATCGCCGCTTGTTGTTTGTTCTCGCTATTCTGTCCCGTTCCGTTACGGGAAACCGTTGCCATCGGTTGCGGATTCGGATATTACAGTCTATCGGCAATTTTACTGAACGAGCTTGCAGGAGCCGACATCGGTACTATCGCTCTTATTTGTAATCTGAGCAGAGAGCTTTTGACACTTCTTACAATTCCGCTACTTGCCCGTTATTGCGGGAAATTAGCCCCGATTACAGCCGCAGGAGCAACCTCCATCGACACGACTCTACCTCTCATCAGCGCCACCCTCGGAGAAAAGTACGTCATCTTCGCCATCTTTCACGGCATCATCGTCGATATTTCAGTTCCCGTCCTCATCTGGCTATTATACCTGTGATTGCCCCCGACATACAGAACCACACGGGTATCTGTCAAAACGACCAAAACGGTGCAAAAATCAATCGAATATACCCTCTATGCTCTCCACGGGGAGCTGTAACGGATTCTTCGATATATGAACTTCCGCTACAAGGATCGGAATACTCCTCAGGAATCTCGAAGTCGCTATCTTGTGAATAACCCAGACTTTGATCCCCATAAACTTTCTGCATATAAAGACCATAAATAGGCAATGCCATACTGGCTCCCTGCCCATCGGCCATACCATCGAAGTGAATCGAGCGATCCTCGCCTCCTACCCATACACCGGAAACTAAATCGGGAGTAAATCCCATAAACCAACCGTCCGAATTATTATTGGTCGTCCCTGTTTTACCTCCCATAGGAGCAGTAATACCATAACGGAAACGAACACGACCGCCCGTTCCGTGATCTATCACATCTTTCAACATCGGCAAAATGCGATAATAAGCCTGTTCACTGAAAACCTCGGTCATCGAAGGCGTGAACTCGGCTATTACATTCCCTAAATTATCCTCTATACGAGTCACATACAAAGGGGTCTACACGCACGCCTTTGTTCGAAAAGGCTGTATAAGCCGTCACCATTTCCTCGACCGAGACCTCGACCGGACCTAAACAAAGAGAGATGACTTCATCTATCTTATTTTTAATCCCGAACGAATGCATCAACCTCGCCAATGACGAGGGCGACAACTTATCCATCAATCGAGCAGAAATCCAGTTATTCGAATTTGCCAACCCCCAACGCAAAGAAACCATCTCGCCCACACGCGCTTTCGACGAATTCCGAGGAGACCAGGGCTTCCCGTCTTCTGTAATCAATGTAGGCTGTTCATTTAAAAACATATCGCAAGGAGTGAATCCCTCCTCCATCGCTAACGTATATAAGAACGGTTTCACGGTCGATCCTATCTGGCGCCGTCCCACCGAAGCCATATCATATTGAAAATGCGTAAAATCAGGACCGCCCACATAAGCCTTCACATGACCTGTATTCGGATCCATAGACATAAATCCCACTCGCAAGAAAGACTTCTGATAACGGATAGAATCCAATGGAGACATAATCGTGTCGATCGAGCCTTGATACGAAAAGACCTGCATCTCGACAGGAGTAATAAATGCCTTTCGAATCTGCTCGTCGCTCGCACCCGATGCCTTCATCGCCCGATAACGATCCGACTGCTTCATCGCCCTATCCAAGATTGACTCCCGCTCTTCCCGAGTTATGCTTCGGGAGAACGGTGCATAACTCCGTCCTTTTTTCTCGGCGAAGAAGCGAGGTTGTAAATACCCGCCCAAATGTTTTTCCACAGCCTCCTCGGCATACCGTTGCATCTGCGCATCGAGCGTCGTATAGATTTTCAACCCATCGGTATAAATATTATACTTGGTTCCGTCAGCCTTCACATTTTTCTCGCACCAACCATACAACGGATTATTCGCCCAAGCAATGGAATCGTCTATGAATTTTTGAGCTTCCCACCCCCGATATTCCGATTTCACAGGCTTTTTTGCCGTCATCATCAATCTCAATTGCTCTCTGAAATAAGGAGCCAACCCCTCTTTATGATCCACCCGGGTATATTTCAGCTCCAAAGGCAAAGCTTGTAAAGAGTCAAGTTCCGCCTTTGTAATATACTTGGCCTTATACATTTGGTTCAAAACCGTGTTACGACGCCCCCTCGTGCGTTCGTTAAACCTGCGGGGATTATAATACGAGGGGTTCTTGCACATACCCACCAACGTCGCAGCCTCCTCTATTTTCAACTTATCGGGAGTCGTATGAAAATAAATGTATGCCGCCGATTGTATCCCGACTGCATTATTCAGAAATCGAAATGATTCAGATACATATTCACGATTTCCTCTTTGGTATAAAAACGTTCGAGCTGTACAGCTATAACCCATTCCTGCGGCTTCTGGAACAACCGTTCCACCACATTATCGGCATTAGGAGAATAAAGGAGTTTGGCCAACTGTTGGGTAATCGTACTTCCTCCCCCGCACTCTTTTGAAATAATAGCCCTCGTTTGATAAAAGCCCGGAACAAAGCCTTCACATCTATGCCGGAATGGTCCTTGAAACGAATGTCCTCCGTAGCGATAAGAGCATTGACCAAATAAGGAGAAATTTCATCATAATGTACATACACCCGGTTACTCTTGCTTTGATAAAACCGGCCTATTACTTCCATATCGGAAGAATAAATCTCCGAGGCGAATTTATCTTTCGGATTTTCCATATCCTCTATCGGCGGCATATATCCTATCCACCCCCATGCAATCATCGCAAAGGCCGCAACGACAAGAACAACGATTCCCCCAAAGGCATACCACATATACCGCACAATACGCGATGTATCCCCGATAGATTTTTTCAACTTACCCACTTTCATCTCTCCATCTATGCATTTATTAACAAAGTCTTAAAAGCCATTCGCTCTATCCGCAGCCAATTGTTAAAGCAAAGGTAACAAATATATTTTATCCGAATACATTTTGTAGATTTATAAAGAATATTTTTTATGTCTGAACACTTGGCTTTCGGTCTTTTTTTACTATCTTTGCTTAGTGAAATGAGTGGGCAAGAACAAACATATAATCCATTACGGCACAGGCATTTTTATAAAAGCCAAGAAATATATTCTCTTGAAGAGAAACAAAATAAAAAGCCAATATGACTTTTATAGTCGTGTTGGCTTTTTTGTTAACGAGCATTGTAATATAAAAACAAATCATACCGACGATGAAACGTGAGAGTTTAGTATCTATTACCGATTTTTCAAAAGAAGAAATTCTGGATCTTCTCGAAAAAAGCGCGTCGATTCGAAGAAAAAATCCCAATCGAAAAAATTCTGGAAGGTAAAGTCGTGGCGACTCTGTTCTTCGAGCCTTCTACCCGCACTCGACTCAGCTTTGAAACCGCTGTCAACCGATTAGGCGGAAAAGTCATTGGATTTTCAGACGCCAGCACGACCAGCTCCTCCAAAGGAGAAACACTGAAAGATACCATCCTAATGGTAAGCAACTACGTCGACTTAATCATCATGCGCCACCATCTCGAAGGTGCTGCCCGTTATGCCTCTGAAATTTCTTCCGTTCCCGTTATCAATGCAGGAGACGGAGCGAATCAGCACCCTCGCAAACCATGCTCGATTTATATTCCATCTACAAGACACAGGGCACTCTATCGAACCTGAACATTACTATGGTGGGAGATTTAAAATACGGACGTACCGTACACTCCCTGCTGATGGCTATGTCTCATTTCAATCCCACATTTCATTTCGTCGCACCCGATGAACTGAAAATGCCTATCGAGTATAAACTCTTCTGTGAACAAAATCATATTCCCTACTTCGAACACACCGAATTTTCCGAAGAGGTAATCAATCAAGCGGATATTCTATACATGACCCGGGTTCAACGCGAACGATTCACCGACCTCATGGAATACGAAAAAGTTAAAAACGTATATACGCTGCACAACAGTATGCTCGAACACAGCAAAGCTAATCTGAGAATCTTACACCCGCTCCCCCGGGTTAATGAAATTTCTTACGATGTCGACAGCAATCCCAAAGCCTATTATTTCCAACAAGCCAAAAATGGACTATTCGCTCGGCAAGCCATTATCTGTAAAAAGTTTTAGGAATTGAAGTTTAACCCCTTTTATTTTCGGTAATCATGAACGACGAAAAAAAAGAACTAAAAGTAGCGGCTCTCGAAAACGGAACCGTCATCGACCATATACCTTCGAGCCAATTATTCAAAGTAGTGTCTATCTTAGGACTTGAAAACTGTACGAACAGCATCACCATCGGCAATAACTTAGCCAGTAAAAAAATAGGGAAAAAAGGTATCATCAAAGTTGCCGACCGTTTCTTCAAAGAAGAAGACTTGAATAAGATCGCATTGGTAGCCCCGGCTGCACAAATCAATATTATCCGCGATTACCAAGTCATCGAAAAACGGAAAGTATCTTTACCGGACATCGTGCATGGCATTATCCGCTGCGGAAACCCCAAATGCATCACGAATAACGAACCGATGGAAACCATATTTCATGTGACCGACAAAATCGATGTCCAAGTAAAATGCCATTATTGCGAGCGGTCGGTAACCAAAGAAGAAATAGAAATCTGTTAATTCTTCCGATATATGAAACAAAGTTGGAAACCCGGGACTACCATCTACCCGTTGCCGGCTGTTCTGGTCAGTTGCGGTAATACGCCCGAAGAGTATAACCTCATTACGGTAAGTTGGGTCGGCACGCTCTGTACCAATCCTCCCATGTGCTACATATCCGTTCGACCGGAAAGATATTCCTACGAGATTCTAAGAAAAAACATGGAGTTCGTAATCAATCTCACGACCGTTCAAATGGCAAAAGCGACCGATTGGTGCGGCGTTTCCTCCGGAAAGAATTATAACAAATTCGAAAAAACAGGATTCACTCCGAAAACCGCTCAAATCGTAAAAGCTCCCTACGTCGAGGAATCTCCCCTCTGTATAGAATGCAAGGTAAGAGAAATTATCAGCCTCGGGTCCCACGATATGTTCATATCCGACGTAGTAAACATATTGGCCGATGATAAATATATAAATCCCGAGACAGGCGCGTTCGATATGCAAAAGGCCGATCTATTGGTCTATTCCCACGGGCATTACTACGAAATAGGAAAAGAAATAGGGAAATTCGGTTGGTCTGTCCAAAAGAAAAAATAAATAGACAGGTATGAAGAGAATCACTACGGTTATCTGCATGGCACTCTTATGGATTCTTACAGTTCAAGCTCAAATACAAGAATTGAACGTAAGCAAGCGATTCAATTGGGGAATCCGCTTGGGAGTCAATGCGCCGTTAGTCGACATAAGACATTTGACCCTGAACGGAAACAAAGTCGACGAATCCGATTCCGAATCGAGGCTGGGATTATCCGGCTCTTTTATAGGAAGATACAATTTCAAAAAACATTATATACAACTCGAAGTGGGCATGCATCAGTTCCATACCCGGCTATATAATCCCGACTACGAATTACGTAAAATCAATACTTCGGCTTATACCCTCGATGTTCCCATACTATATGGCTATAACATCACCAAACATGGCCCATACCTCATGAATCTTTTTGCTGGTCCCCGGGTTTCCTACATCTTTAATGAAACAAGCGGAATAAGCACTACGGGAGGTTCATTCCGCAACCTAATCTACGATGAATCCCCTAACAGCTTTTCATTCTATTTGATCGGCGGATTGAGCACCACCATAGGGCATCTATACATCGACTTTCGGTATGCCTATTGTGTGGGAAATTCCAAAGATTTATCTTTCAAAGTCAATCCCGATGAGCTCCAAACCAGTCAGGTAAAACTGTCCAGAGCCGTCAACGAATTGAGCATTTCAATAGGATATTTATGGTAAAAACTTTTAATACACAACACAATATGAAAAGAGACGACATTATTTTCGACATCATTGAAAAAGAGAATCAACGACAACGAAAAGGCATTGAATTGATTGCTTCGGAAAACTTTGTCAGCGATCAGGTCATGCAGGCAATGGGTTCTTGCCTGACCAACAAATACGCCGAAGGGTATCCCGGGAAACGCTACTACGGAGGTTGCGAAGTGGTAGACCAAAGCGAACAAGTCGCTATCGACCGTATCAAGAAACTGTTCAATGCCGAATGGGCGAATGTTCAACCGCATTCGGGAGCACAAGCAAACATGGCCGTATTCATGGCCGTGTTGAACCCCGGTGACAAATTCTTGGGGCTGAACCTTTCACATGGAGGCCACCTTTCGCACGGAAGCCCCGTAAATTTCTCCGGACTGATGTTCCACCCGTTGGAGTACAGTGTGAAAGAAGATACCGGATACGTCGATTATGACATGATGGAAGAGGTAGCCTTGCGCGAACGTCCGAAACTGATTATCGGCGGAGCCTCGGCTTACTCTCGCGAATGGGACTATGCCCGCATGCGCAAAATAGCCGATGAAATAGGCGCCATTTTTATGGTTGATATGGCTCACCCCGCCGGGCTCATAGCCGCCGGATTGTTGGACAATCCTTTGAAATACGCTCACATCGTCACCTCGACCACTCATAAAACCCTGCGCGGGCCCCGTGGAGGTATTATCCTCATGGGTAAAGATTTTGAAAACCCCTGGGGTAAAAAAACACCTAAGGGAGAAATAAAGAAAATGTCAGCATTACTCGATTCGGCAGTCTTTCCGGGAGTACAAGGTGGTCCGCTTGAACACGTTATCGCAGCTAAAGCTGTATCGTTCGGCGAAGCCCTGCAACCCGAATACATCGAATACCAGACTCAGGTGAAGAAAAATGCCGCTGCTATGGCAAAAGCATTCATGGATAAAGGATACAAAATCATATCCAACGGTACTGACAACCACTGCATGCTCATCGACTTGCGTACCAAATTCCCCGAATTGACAGGAAAAGTCGCCGAGAAAGCATTGGTTCAAGCCGACATCACGGTGAATAAAAACATGGTTCCGTTCGATAGCCGCTCTCCGTTCCAAACATCGGGTATCCGTGTGGGAACTCCGGCGATAACGACTCGTGGAGCAAAAGAAGAAATGATGTGCGAAATCGTAGAACTTATCGACACGGTTTTGGCCAATCCAGAAAGTGAAGCCGTCATCAAAGCCGTTCGGGAAAAGGTCAACGGCATGATGAAAGAATACCCCATCTTTGCTTATTAACACCGTTTATTCATTTCAAGAACACTCCGAATGGAGTGTTCTTACTTCATTTTAAATACCATGAAACTTCTATCGAAACTTTCTTTACCATTCATATTCTTTACAGCAATACTGACTCTTGAATGCGCAGCGCAAGATTGGCCCAATCTGAATCGTTATCGCGAAGCCAACAAAGCTATTATGGAAATGAGGAAAAACGACTCGGAAGATGCCCGTAAAAATTGGGTTGTCTTCATGGGTAATTCAATTACACAAAATTGGGCTTCTCTGGATCCGCAATTCTTTTCCGAAAATGACTACATCGGAAGAGGAATCAGCGGACAAACCAGCTCTCAAATGCTTCTGCGATTCCGACAAGACGTGATACATCTGGTTCCCAAAGCAGTCGTCATATTGGCCGGGACAAACGACATAGCCGGGAATACCGGCCCGACGAATATCGATATGATCATGGACAATATCAAATCCATGACAGAACTGGCACAAGCCAACCATATAAAAGTCGTCTTATGTTCCGTACTCCCTGCCAATCGATACGGCTGGTCTCCCGAAGTCCAACCGGCAGATACGATTATTGCCTTAAACGAACTCATTAAAGATTACGCCCGCTCGAAACGATTGATTTACGTCGATTTTTATACCGCCCTTGTCGATGAACAAAAAGGTTAAACCCCAATTACGGCAGGGATAGCGTCCACCCCAACCTCGACGGATACAAAGTTATGGAACCATTGGTTGTTAAAGGAATCAAACGAGCGTTATCCCGCCCATAGGTCGCCATCTCCAAGCGATTTCCATAAAAAGAAAAAGGCTCGAAAAATTCGAGCCTTTTTCTTTTATCATTTGATTCCGTATTTCTTTAATATCCTCATAATCTGAGGTTGGTATTGCTCTACCATACGATCGAATCCCAAGTCGTTAGGGTGAGTACCGTCTACCGAGCCTTCATGATCTGTCCCGATGGCATGATTGTCCCGAATCAAATACAGGTCTTTTATACCTTGTTTCTTTAACAGTTCATACTGTTTCACAAATGCCTCGCCTTGACGGGTACAACGATCGTGCACAGCTTGGTCACTGTATCCGTTTTCCCTCATATAAGTCTCTATCATGATAATAGGAGTTCCCTGATGATATTTCCGAATCGTGTTCACCAAATATTGAGTACGCTCCGTGATCTCATCAGGAGAAGGATTCGGCATACAATCCAAAATAAAAGCATCGGCATCGATATCTTTCAACATATCGGCCACCGCAGCCTCCATTTTACCGTTTCCGCTCAAACCGTAATTCACGAAATTGATACCCGTATTTCTCGACATTCGCGCAGGGTACGCCAGCCCCGAACGACTGGCACAAGCCCCATGCAAGATACTCGATCCATACATAAGAACCGTATGACGGAACGGAGACGGCTCTGCCTCGATAAAAAGCCCCCTCGTCTACCCCTATTTCCAACGAACGTACCTCTTCGAACAACGGGAGATATAACAAAAACCTATGTACCCCCGGCTTTAAATTCTTGGTGATGACCCGCTCTTGCTCCGCTTTTTCCTGCCGACGGAGTGCCTGCGCCCACCGGTATCCATTTCCCGCCGTCATTCATATACAAATCCAATCCTCTATCGCATATCGGCGTAACGTTTCCCATCACACCTTTTCCCTTCGTTATCCAACGAGCGGCAACCGTCGGGCTATTGGTCTTAAAACTAACGACCAATCCGGCCGAATGCGTAAACAACCGCTTTACTTGAAACGGCATATCGTTATACTTTACCGTATCGACCCGGTGATAGACATTTTCGGGAGTCGGCATCACTTTCCCGATAAGCGTCAAACGAGACGCATCTACATACTTCAATTCCGCATTTATTGGCAAAATAAAAGCCGAAATCATACACAAAGCGGCAACTAAATTTCTATGTTCCATGGATATGATTATAAATTAGTTATTGATTACACTACATCGGGTCTACATCATAATAGAGCAACAAAGTCTTAAACCGGTCGTCCACCAACATATTTTCATAGACCTGTTTCAAAATCTCCTTTACTTTCGGCATCGATGCCGAAAGTTCCATTTTCAAGACGACCTTCCGTATATATAAAGACTGAATACGAGCCACAGGCGGATTATCGGGGCCTAACACACGTGCGCCGAATACCTCTCTCAACAGAGATGTATATCGTACCGACAACTCCTGCAAAAGAGTCTCGTCCCTATGTTTCAGATAAATATATATCAACCGGGTATAAGGTGGATAAGAAAAAGCCTTTCGCTCGGATAACTGCATGTTATACATACCCTCGTAATCATGAGCGATTACCTGACGTATCAGAGGAGATTCCGGCTGAGAAGCCTGTAATACGACCACGCCCTTCCGATTTTTCCGACCGGCTCGTCCCGAAACTTGCTCCATCATCTGGAAAGCTCGCTCATGGGCTCTGAAATCGGGATAATTCATCATCAAGTCGGCACTCAATATCCCCACCACGCTCACATGGTCGAAGTCCAATCCCTTCGTAATCATTTGCGTGCCGATAAGGATTTTATTCTTTTTCTTTGAAAAATCTTCGATGATCTGCTCATAAGCACTACGGGAACGGGTCGTGTCCAAATCCATACGAGATACCGGTATATTCGGGAAATGTTGAGCAATATCCTCCTCTATCCGTTCCGTTCCGAAACCCATCACCCCGATCGTAGGCTGTCCGCAAGCCGGACACACTTTCGGTATCTCATACGTAAAACCGCAGTAATGGCACGTCAGCTGATTAAAACGCTTATGATAAGTCAGACTCACATCGCAATGTTCGCACTTGGGGAACCCATGCACACTGTTTACATTCCACCATGGGCGCGAATCCCCGCCGATTTTGAAACAAAATAACTTGCTCGTCCCCGTCCAAAGCAATCTGCATGCGATTGAGCAATTCAGGTGTAAAATTCCCTCGCATACGGTTCTTTTTCCTCATCTCCCGCACATCTACCGGGATAATTTCGGGTAACTCCACATCGTTAAATCGACTCTTCAATTCTACCAGACCATATTTCCCCTGCCTCGCATTGAAATAAGTTTCGACAGCCGGGGTAGCCGTTCCCAACAAAGTCTTAGCCCCATGCATCGACGCCAAAACGATCGCCGCATTACGAGCATGATAACGGGGAGCCGGGTCGTACTGCTTATACGAAGTTTCATGCTCCTCGTCGACAATTACCAATCCCAAATCGCCGAACGGCAGAAAAATGGAAGACCGCACACCCAAAACGATTCGGGGGAGAATGGTCGTCGAGCAATGTATTCCAAATCTCCACCCGCTCGTTATCCGAGAACTTCGAATGATAAATCATCAATTTATCCCCGAAAATTTTGCGTAAACGATTCGTCAACTGTGTCGTCAATGCTATTTCGGGAACCAAGTATAATACCTGTCTGCCTTCGTGCAGAACACGGTCTATCAAATGAGCATAAATTTCTGTTTTTCCGCTTGATGTGACTCCATGCAACAACGTGACGGAATGCTCTTTAAATGAATCCGATATTTGCCGATATGCAACTTGTTGGGCATCGCTCAACGGAGCAGCCTCTTGAACAGTATAAACCTCCGTCTCGAAACGACTTATCTCTTTCTTATACGGTTCGAACAGCCCCTTCTCGACCATAGCACCCAAAACCGCCGAAGACACTCCCGAACGATCGAGTAAGCTCTTCCGAGAAACCTCTCTCAGTTTTCCCTTTTGCATAAACAAAGATAAATCGAGAAACGACAGTAGCATCGTCTCCTGCTTCTTGGCTTGCTTCACGCATTCAAACGCATGGCGCAAAGCTGCATCATCGCCTTGTTGGAACGTCAAACGAATATAAGTTTCCGTCTTCGGACGGTAGTTCGTCTTCAACTGTTCGGAGACAAAAACAGCCTCTCGTTCGAGCAACACCCGCAAAGTAGGTAAAATATTGCGCATTCCACTCTCCTTTTCGAGTTCCTGCACGGTCATGCGTGACTTCTTACCCAATGCCGCCAACAGCATCCATTCGCGCTCTTTCAAACGATTATCGTCCGGTTCCTCGAAATCCGTATTCAACGTGACCGTCGTTTCACTTTCGAGTTTCAATCCCGAAGGCAACGCCGCTTTATACACATCGCCGACCGAACAGAGATAATAATCGGCGATCCATTCCCAGAACTGTAATTGGGGACGGCGCAAAACAGGACGCTCGTCGAGCACCGAAATAAGCTCTTTCACCTCGTATCCCTGTGGCATGACATCGTGTAACCGAACTACAATAGCCGTATAATACTTTTTCCTGCCGAAAGGAACCACGACCCGACTGCCAATTTGCAAAGCCTCCTGCAAATCGGAAGGAATCCGATACGTAAAATATTTATATAACGGCAGCGGTAATACAACGTCGGCAAGTGTGCTCATATCAAGTCCTGTTCTTTCCAAGAGAAATCGAAAATACCCTCTCTCTTTTATGCAAAGATAGCGAAAGGTGAGAGCAGAGACAAATGGAAATTTCATTTCCGATTTGGCTATGCCGAACCGCATCCTATCTCCATAGTGACAAAGATACATATAAGCAAGAGCAGAGCAAAACAAAGCTCGCTTTAATTTTATTCTGCCGAGCGGAGGTATCTTCGAGTTTCAACTCAAAGATAGCGAAAAGAGAGTGCAAAGACAAACGGAAATCATACTTCCGACTTGACTATGCCGAACCGCATCCTATCTCCATAGTGACAGATACATATAAGCAAGAGCAGAGCAAAACAAAGCTCGCTTTAATTTTATTCTGCCAAGCGGAGGTATCTTCGAGTTTCAACTCAAAGATAGCGAAAAGAGAGTGCAAAGACAAACGGAAATCATACTTCCGACTTGACTATGCCGAACCGCATCCTATCTCCATAGTGACAAAGATACATATAAGCAAGAGCAGAGCAAAACAAAGCTCGCTTTAATTTTATTCTGCCAAGCGGAGGTATCTTCGAGTTTCAACTCAAAGATAGCGAAAAGAGAGTGCAAAGACAAACGGAAATCATACTTCCGACTTGACTATGCCGAACCGTATCTATATAAATATAGCGAAAGTCAAAGGTAGAAATGAGTTTATTCGGGCACAGTAGGAAATCAGTAAGATTTGTCCCTTTACCCCCTCCCTACACTCCACGGCATTGCAAGACATTCACACATTCCTCCCTTGCCGTGTCCAGCCTTACGGGGGTTGCAACGCAAAGTATAGAGCGAGGTAGCACAGACGGAGAATAAAAACAGTAGAACCATGTCATCGAAAGATTTCTACACTCCTCCCCTGTGTTTTGCAACGCAAAATATAGGGGAGGTGGCATGTAGTGACGGAGGGGTTAAAAAATATCCGCAACAGAGAAAACGTATCAAGGTATCAACCCTCTCCCCCGATGTGCCGTAAGGAAATATAGGAGAAGTCCTCACAAAACAAAAAGGCCGTTCAAAGTGACGCTTTTGCCCTCTCCCTCTGCTCATCGCAGATGAGATAGGGGAGTGCCCGTAGGGCGAGGGGGTAAAAAAACAGGGGAGAAGGGTAAAATCTATCCTTATGCAAAAACGAGAAATACCACCTTTAACCTCTCCCCGCCGTACCCCGCAGCATTGCAGGGTATCGCGAAGCGATACAGAGGTCTTCCGTTAACCGCATAGGGAAAACGAATAAATACGAGGGAGGTATTACCCCCTCCTCCTCTGTGTTTTTTGCAATGCAAAATATAGGGAGGTGGCACGAAGTGACGGAGGGGTTAACCCTTACAGCAAAAAAACTTATGAAATCTTTTCAACCCCTCTCCTCAGAAACTACCGTTTCATCAGTTCCCCCCTGATCTCCTATTGAGCCAATATCCCACCAATTATAAGCCAAACCGAAGATTCCGGTTAAGATACTTCTTTCACATTATTCCACAATCATACGCTTAGAATCGACGAGCGTCCCATCGATCACCAAAGCATAGAGATACATTCCGGCGGTTAAGTCCGAGGCCGGAATCACAATCTTCCCCGTTGGCATATCGGGTTGCAGCGTATAGGATTTCAACTGCTTGCCCGTCAAGTCACAAATACATATCGATGCCGATCGAGCATTGGTCGAGAGCCTATATATAATTTCGGTAGTCTGGGAAAAAGGATTGGGTACGTTTTGATAGATCGCAGCCTCTCCGGTGGAAGATTCGATTTCGCTATCCTCCGAATCGCGGGCGTTCTTCGGCACGACTTTTTCCGGAACATTGTCACCCGATAACGACTCTTCCAGTTCGGCAATCCGTTCCTCCTGTCTTTCGATAGTCGCTTGCATCTCCTTCATACCTTCCACCAGTAAAGGTATCAAATCGGTATACATGACGGTCTTCGTCCCGTCCGGCAAAGTTCGTACCACTTCCGGCACTACGCTCTCCACCTCCTGCGCAATGAACCCTATGCGTTCCCTGGCATTCTCCGCCTCGATCTGTCTCTTGATATCGGACGAAGCATATCCAGCGTGGCCGTTCTCATTCGCCACAGCCGATACCGGCTGCTCCTCACCCGGTTTATAGCGGAAACTCACTCCTCGCAAAGCCGAGATTCTGTCCATGCCCGAGACAATCTCCTTGACATCTTGTTTCAGCCGTCCGTCCGAGGCTTGCGTAAATCCGCTCAGTCCGTATACCAGCCCGTTTCCATCGACTGAAAACACCTGCATGGAAGTCCGGTACGAATCCGGGTAGTCGCCACAACATATGCGGCGAACGGCCGGTCTGTATTTTTGTAGACATCAGATCGTATCCCCTCATGAGTTCCTCCTTCCGCACCTGTATAGATGGAATGGATCGATCGGCTTCCACCGCTCCGCACCGTCAATGCGGCATGGTAATGTTGGGGATATATAGACTCATAAGGAGGATCAAATCCATAGTCGACTTCCGTATTAAAAATATTAGACCCGGCCTCCGCCGCCTCCAAAAAAAGAATTTACCCAAACTTGTCATCTTCAATCCGCCGAATCCATCGCTCCAATAAAAGTCACCCTCTTTACCGAACAATGATTGGCGAAGGGATCCTTCTTCACCGGACAACTTCAATTCTTTATGGATAATCGTACGGCCAAGACTATCCACCTCCAGCTGTGCCCAAACCGAAATCTGGCACAGCCATGTCACCAAAGACAATAAAATCACCCTGTTCTTCATAGTTCTTGTTTTCGCTTTATGCTTTTTAACTTACTCTTTATCATATTCTCCCGGACAAAGCACGTAACATCACTTTCTCCACCTTGCCGGCACATTCCACCACATAAAATCCCGCAGGCAGCACCACTTCCATACGGCTACCTGTGGCCTCGACAGTCTTCACTTTGTGACCGGTCGTGTCATAGACGGCAACCGGCATCCCCGGCGAGAGGTTTTTCAAGAACTATCGATCCACCCGAGGCATAAATGCGCACGCTACCCTCGGCCGATATCTCCTCTATTCCCGAGAAGTCGGTCGCTATTATATCGAAGTTCTGCCATACCGGGGCATTCCGGTAGGCCTCCACCGAGCCCTCGGCCACATACAGTTTACAATCTCTGCCCTATGCCGAGGAAGCAATCGGTCTCACAAATGGGCGGAACTACGGCTTTACACGTGATTTCCGTCAGACCCGTACAGCCGCTGAATGCCTCTTGACCGATACTCGACACACTCCCGGGGAGCATTACCGAAACTATATTTTCCAGATCTAAAAAAGTGGCTGTTGATATGGAAACTGTACCATCTCGAACTTTCAAGTGTGTATCATAAGGAGCCAATCCCTTATAATCACACAATATATCATTAATGTAAATCAATCCATCTGGCTGGGCAGAATACCACGGAGTAAACAAAAATGCATTTGTTCCTATTTTCTTCACGCTGGTTGGAATATCCATTGATGTCAATAACTTGCAGTACATAAATGCCTCACTACCTATAATAGTGACTCCATCTTCAATCGTTATCGAAGTTAACCCTCCACTATAAAAAGGCATTGGCGCCTATCTCGACCACACTGCCCGGTATCGTCACTGATTTCAAATCATAACAATGAGCAAAGGCCCATTCTCCTATCGAGGTAACACTTTTCGGTATCGTTAAAGAGGTCATACGATTAGAGCTTCTTGCAAAGGCATCGCTCGATATAGCGACAGTGCCCTTTCGTATATCAATATGAGTATCGGAAGGCATTTCTCCTTTATAGGTGTACAATATATCATTGATGTACATTACCCCGTCAGGTTGGTTGTTATACCAAGGAGTACCGTCAAAAGCTCGAAAACCTATATTCTTGACACTTTTAGGTATGGACAATGAAACTAAACTTTCACATCTCATAAACACTCCTCGTCCAATCGTGGTTAAACTCTCCGGTAGTGAAATTGAAGTTAGGTTTATACAATGATCAAACGCTTCATTTTCAATTATCTTTACACCATAGCCTATCTCGACCGATGTCAATCCGACACAATCTTTAAAAGCGTAAACCCCTATCTTGTCAACACTACCCGGTATGGTTACAGAAGCTAATTCGCTACAATAACGAAAAGCGCCATCAGATATTTGGGTTGTCCCATCTCGGATATCTATGTGTGTTTGGGGAGGCATTTTACCCTTATACGCATAGAATATCGTATTAAAATAAATTTCTCCATTAGGTTGGTTATTATACCAAGGAGTACCACCAAAGGCAGAGCCACCTATGTATTTTATCCCGATTGGTATATTCACAGTCATTAGCGACGTGCATCCACTAAAAGCAGAACTGCCTATATAAGAAAGACTTTCAGGTAAAATTATCTCGGTTAAACCTTCGCATCCCCCAAAAGCACCGGATCCGATCGTAGTACAACTTCCCGGTATTTCAATGGAAGACAAAGATGAACAACCCCGAAATGCAAAATCGCCTATCTCAGTAATTCGATAGTATTTATTCGCAAACTCTACCGTTTCAGGTATCACTACAACGCCCGAATAAGAAGGCTGATAACCAACATCGAATGGATTATCTCTATAAGTTACAAACACTTCAAAAGGAATCGTACCATTGAAATTGTAATAGATACCATCTTTCTCGAAGTCATAGGCTCTCGACTGAAAGGCAACAAAGAGAAGCATTAGCAATATCTCTATTTTTTTAATGTCGTATTTTACAAACTTCATCATATCTATTTTTTAGGTTGTACTTCAAATTTTGTACCCGGTTTTATGGTCGTCCCACGGTCGAGAATTAAGCGATGCCCACTTACCTTAATTTCTCCGCCATCGAAAACGACCTCTCCACTCGGCTTATCGTCTGTGACCTGAGAACCGGCTCGAATTACATCAGATTTATAATGTTTCGAACCTTGAACTATCTCATTTTGAATATAGTACGTGTCAGGACAAACCGGATAACCAATGAACGGAATCTTATTATGGCCCGATACACATACCCGCACATGCCGGGGATCGCCCGAATATTCCGCCGAACGGCCGGTATAAAACCGAATCTCTTCTGTCAGCTTGTCGTAAAAAGCAATATCGCCCGCCTCCGAACCTAAATCGACCCGAACCTTATAAACATCACAAGTTATCGATAGCTTCTTAAATTCCGTAGGAGTATCGGTATATATGCGCATGCCGGGGTCGCCGAAACAATGAAATATCTCCCGAGTAAATTGCGTAGATATACTATTCCCCTTCCAAGACTGTCCCCAAGTTTCTTCCATACGCCTCAAACCTTGATCCAAAATTTCTCCCAATCGGGTGGTTTCTCGCAGTCGAGAGGGAGAAGTTGTCATACCCAAAAAGTTATAAAGTTTGGAATCCACTCCCGGATCGGGCCAGATGGCATCGAACATGCCTATCACCATCGCATCGTTATAGCCCGGCCAACTTTTCTCTGTTGCCGCATAGACTGCTACGGCTCCACCTCCTTTTTTCCGCAAGAACACCTCCGCAAAACAATCGTCTTCTTGGAAGCTGCCTGTCTCGCAATTGATACTAAAAACAACCGGCAAACGGTCGCCATTAGCGAGTGAGAGGATATTATCTCCTGTAAAATGAGGTTGTACCCAAGTAGAATCCGTACCATGTCCCCGATACAAGACATAGAATGCCCCCTCGTCGATATACCTCACTATATCTGCCGAATCACCATCCCATGCGAAATAAGGTCTTTGTAATTCCACTGGAATGGAATCCCCCCAAGCAAATTCTCCCTTGTTCCAAAATGTCGGAGGCGGATAGTTATCCGTTTCACTATAATTATAATCATAAGCAAAATAGACCCGATTGACCGTTTTCCCTTTGGATAGCATATAGTTTCTAACTTCCTCCGAAGTCAATGTAAATCGTTTATCCTCGATACCGTCCCCGGACCATCAGTACCATCTGGAAAACAATCCTCAAAATAGGCGCAATGCAGTCCCATATCATAGAAAGCGGCATCTCGCACCGGATTCCGCTCGTATCGGATAATCTTGTCGACCACCGTCACCGCCTCCATCGCCGTGGAGACCGGCAATCGCCCCCGGTAAAGGTCGGCAAGAACATCGCCCTCTCCGTCCACACAACCATAGTAATAATCCGTTAATACCGATAATCAAAAGCATAACCTTTATTATTGACGATAGTCCGTGCCATATCCTCCGCCGGCACATCGTCATGGTCGCCCACGATGAGCAGATAGTAGAGCGAGGGTGCGGAACGGTAAACCTCTTTCACCGCAGACTTGATACGCTCGGGTGTCCAGTCCCCCCGCAACCGGGTATGCACGCCGAAGCCCAATGTACGCTTCCAGTCGGCCAAACGTCGCACGGCCTCCTCGAACTCCGGGGTCGAGAGTATCAGATAGTCCTTGCCTGCGGAGCCCGTATCCCCCGCGCTCCGAAACATCTCATATCCGGCCGCCCCGACATTCCCGTTGAGCGTCGTATTGTCTAAAAAAGAGTCGTCAGGAGCTATTCTCCCCTCCGGAGCGGACCGTAGGCCGCCCTCTCCGAAAGTCACCCGATAGACGATCTTGGAACAGGCCCGCACAACGCCGTTCTTCCAGTCGTATCGCACCGGATAGACACCCACTTCCGCCACGGAACGTCCCCGGTACACCCGGACTTCGCCTGTCTCCACGACCTCGCGAGGAAACCACCCTTCGTAGGGAGCGATGTCAGGAACAACCGCCGGGGACTCTTTCCCCTCGGGCTGCGGAGCACGGGCGGGAGAGAGGCGCAACGGCACATCGACACAGGCACTTTCAAGAACCGAGACGGTGAATGGGGCACAGCCTTCGGGCAGCGCGAACGAGTCCCAACGGACCGGAACGTCCGGCTCGCCCGGAACGACACTATGCCCGAAGCCCGAAATGCGCCACAGATAATAATCCGCGACATCGGGATCGGATAAAACGACCGCATGCTTAAACTCGTAGGTGACCGTAACGCCGTCGGGGGAGACGGAGACCCGACGCTCGGGACGTTCTGCCGAGCTTTCTCCGACGAATGTCCCCGTCTCGTGAGAGACCGTTCTCTTTGAGCGACTGCCGACGAGACGGTCAATCCCCAAATGCAGAACAGGTAGAAGATGGTCCTTTTCATAGTCTTTGATTTTTCGATCGCTTCTCGCCGGTCAATCATCATGGCTCCTTTCCCTATAAAATAACCGGAAGAAAGAAACGAGATGCCTCTTTTTGCAAGATTAAGCATTTATTTACATTTTTGCAAGAAAAACAATCTTTTTTTTACTCATACAATCAAAAAAACTGATTTCAAGCGTAAACAGCCAGAATCTTCCAGCCCCTCTCCCTTGCCGTATCCAGCCTTACGGGGGTTGCAACGCAAAGTATAGAGCGAGGTAGCACAGACGGAGAATAAAAACAGTAGAACCATGTTATCGAAAGATTTCTACACTCCTCCCCTGCGTTTTGCAACGCAAAATATAGGGAAGGTGGCACAAAGGGGTTAAAAAATATCCGCAACAGAGAAAACGTATCAAGACAACAACCCTCTCCCTCTGCTCATCGCAGATGAGATAGGGGAGTGCCCGTAGGGCGAGGGGGTAAAAAACAGGGGAAAAGGGAACCCCCGATAACAATAACAGAACTGTAAATCAACCTCTCCAAAAAGACTGGAATATGGTTGTTAACAAGAAATTCATCGCTAAAATCCATATCTACATCTCACCACTGATTACCTGCCGAACCCACATTCCCCAGACATAAAAACAACGAGGCAGAGAGTTTCTCCCTGCCTCGCGATTATATTTTGAAAAAAATCCAGTTTAGAACAAATAAGCCGCCGTAATGGTCCATGCCCGGCTCTTACCTTTCATAACCGAATCGGGAAGGTCGTTCTTGACCTCCATGGCACTACCCAATCCCCAACCATATTGACCGGCAATCTGCAAGTGATTGAAAAGTTCGAGACCGAGGCCCACATTTATCGCCGTATCGAAACTTTTCTCTTTGAATTGCTCTTTGAAATTATCGCCCACACGGAATGCAAAACTCGGCCCGGCATATACAAAAGGAGACAATATAGAACCGACTACCGGCAGCGAAAACTTATATTTCAAATTAATGGGAATCTCTACATAATCGACATGTTTACTCTCCGATATACCACTCGTTATATCTTTCAATTCCGACCCCTTCCGAGTATACATCAAACTGGCATCGACCCCGATACCGATAACAGGAACCATAAACTCGGCCATCAGACCTCCCGTAAAGCTCGAAATATTATTTGCCTTGAAATTATCAGACAAATTTCCACTGAGAGAAAGAGTAGATATATTCATACCCACTTTGGGACCGAACTTAAATTGTGCATTGGCAGGAATAGCCAAAAACAAGGCAGCGACAAGAGCTACACAAAGAACTGTCTTTTTCATAAACTTCATTTTATTTTTATTTATAATCAGCCATAGGCTATTATTATAACCCATTTCTCGACCTCTATTTGCACAAAGATAAAATAAAATATATTAAAATCATAAAATTGACAGACAAATCGACAAGAATCATAAAATTTTACAGACCCTTATCGGCTATCGAAAAAAAAATAGCGTATCTTCGACAAACAAAAACAAATATATATTTCTATGGAGAATAAACCGACCATCGAAGAAGAAATCGTAAAAATGCTGAGAACCGTTTACGATCCCGAAATACCGGTAAATATATACGACCTCGGGCTCATTTACAACATAGAGGTAAACGACGGGACCGTAAAAATAGAAATGACATTGACCGCTCCTAACTGTCCGGCCGCAGACTTCATCATCGAAGACGTGCGTATGAAAGTCGAGAGTATCGAAAATGTGAAAAATGTGGATATCCAGTTGGTTTTCGAGCCGGAATGGGACAAAGACATGATGAGCGAAGAGGCAAAACTCGAACTTGGACTTTTATAACACAATCATGCCGGGGAAAAAAATTTACTTCGCATCCGACTTTCATTTGGGAGCAAGATATATAGAGAATCCCATCGAATACGAACGTCGCATCGTTAGATGGCTCGACAGCATAAAACAAGATGCCGGAACACTCTATTTATTGGGCGATATTCTGGACTACTGGTATGAATACCGGTATGTAGTCCCCAAAGGATTCACCCGTTTTTTCGGCAAACTGGCCGAGCTAAGCGACAACGGCATTGACATACACTGGTTTATCGGGAACCACGACATCTGGATTTTCGATTATCTACCTCATGAATTGGGCATTACGATACACGACGGAACCTTGATAACCGAAATCGGAGGAAAACGTTTCTTCCTCTCGCATGGAGATAACGTCGGAAAAAGACCCATGACATTTCGCTTCCTCAGAAAAATATTTCGAAACCGCTTCTGCCAATATCTTTACGCGGCCATACACCCCCGGTGGACCGTTGCTTTTGCATTGCGGTGGTCGGCCCATAGTAGAAAAAGCCGGAGATGACTACGCCGAATATCAAGGCGAGAAAAACGAGCACTTGGTACGCTTTGCCAAAGAATTTAGGGAAACGGATAAAATCGATTTTTTCATATTCGGTCATCGACATATCCTGCTCGATCTTGCACTCCCCCATCAGAGTCGCATCATTATTTTAGGGGATTGGATCAAGCATCCTTCCTATGCAGTTTTTGACGAGACAGGACTAAATCTGTTCGACTACATCGAAGAATAACAAGCAAAAAGTCACCGGCAAGTACGCATTTAATATTTTTTATACATTCGAAGCATTCAAATAAAATAGTGCAAAAAGAAACTATTTATCAATAGTTTACCATATAAGAATCAAAAAAGTATTTATAAAAGCATATTGTATAACATATTATTTTGTTTGTTTATCTGCAAAAAAAAGGTTGTCCTTTGTCTCAATAACCTAAAACAATCTTTTTTTACCTTAAAAAAATTAATACCTATTGAAAACCTATAAAAAAGAGCTTTTGAGAAAAAGTTCTTTTTTTTTTTTATCCACACAGTTTATCGCTACCTCATATAACCTATCTCTCGATGTGTAACTCCGTTTACGACATGCACTATTTTCTGTCCAATACGTTACGGAGAAATATATTTTATCGCTTAACCATTCCGAAACCCTACATTTCGATAAAAAACGAAGATTTTAGTATCAATTTTTCAAAAACATTTCTATATTTGCAAAAAATAAAAATATAATATTATTATTTCATATAATTCTTTTCTAATTGTTTTAATTATGAAAAAAATCTTACACTTTCACTTGGATTGGGATTGTAATATGTTTACTGGGACTGTCGCCGGTAAGTTACGCCCAAGCTATCGAAATCACCGATAGCACCCCATTTTTTGAAGATTTTAACGAAATCTCCTCTTCCGAAGAAAATTTTGGATTGAGCGGTTGGACTCTAAAATCGGGATATGCGACAGGAAGCACTGCGACCAAATGGTCGGTAAATACATCAAGTTCAAATGCATGTGATGGCTACTCATTAAAAGCCGATGATGCCAGAGCTACCTCAACGGCAATATTAGTGACCCCGAAACTGTCTTTTTGCTTCTGGACGAACTGCTAAAATTTCATTCTTTATGAATCGTCAATCGGGCACAAACAAGCCCAATGAGGGATTTAAAATATATGTCAACTCCATAGGCGATATTTACAACTATGACGATGATAACAAAGTAATTATCAACGGAGACCAAACCGTTACGACTCTAAGTGAACCCATTCTTCACGCCAAAAGATACGCAGGCACTGAGATTACTAAAACCGGAATGTACGAAATGTCGGTCGACATACCGTCCGAAATGGCCGGGCAAGAATTTTACGTTATCTTCGAAGCGATCCAAGAATATGGAAACGCCAATTATATCGACAATATCAAAATCGAATTGATATCGGAGCAACCCAAATTAATCAACGAAACGAAAAATATCGATCTGGGTATGGTGAAAGCCGGGGAGTCGGCATCACAAGAATTTATACTTTCCAACGAGGGAATAAACACGTTGAATGCTACCCTTTCCGTAGAAAACGGCGAATCGTCGCCTTTCTCCGTTACTCCGACAACGACCGATATCGCTTTCAACGAACAAAAAACAATTACCGTTAACTTCTCGTCGGCAGAAGTAAATTCATATACCGGGAAATTATACATCGACTCTAACGGAGGAAAAGACACGATTACCCTATCGGCCGAGACCTATCCGGCAACAGCCTACTACGAAACATTCGACGAACTATCCAAACTTCCAGACGAATGGGTGGTCGTTAAAAACGGAAATGAAACTACCTATTCCATCAACAGTAGTAAAGGTGTAAACGGATCAAAATGTTTAAGCGGTTCTATCGGCTCTTGGGGAGATGAATCGACCATCGACACGATATTTACCCCTGTCATATCGGGAAAAGTAACATTCGATTTCAAGAAAGCCGGAGGCTCTTCCGATGCTATTCAAGCGTATATCGTAACAGCCGCCGGTACGCAGACCGCAATAAATACGGGAACAGGTTCTTCGTCATCTTGGACAACAGTCAATGTCGACGATGTACCCGAAGGATCACGCATAGCCTTCACACTGAACAATGTCTATGTAGATAACTTCATAGCATTCACTCGGCAGGAAATTTCCAAAGGCATACAGTTGGTTAAAGAAGCCAACAATAGACCAAGTAGTTGGATGACATTATATGCAGGCCCCGACAAAGCCACTCAAAACACATTGCAATTTGCAGTTAAGAACATCGGGACTCAAACAGTCTCGGCCAACAGCTATAATTTCACAACCCAATTAGTGAACGAGAACAATACCGTAGCCGAAGGCGTCTCCTACAAAACTTACATCATTAACGGAGAAGACACAACCTTATACGAAGACAATGTTATCCCCGGGCCTGAAATAAAGCCGCAGGCGCAGGAACTACAATCAAGGGTTATCTGTTCATTAGCAGCAATAACGAAAAAAGTAAACTATCGCTCAATGTAAAAAGTAAACAACGTCGAAAATACACATTTCACCCAAGTAAAAACGGGCGATAATATAACTATCAAGCCCAATAAGGGGGATGCCTCCTTATCGGCTATAAACTTTGGATTGGTAAACAAAGCGACGACATTGGATTATGTAATCAAAAACAACAGTAACAACGGAGCATTGACCGTATCGAAAATCACAGTGCCATCGGGGTCAGCATTCTCGGTAAATGCAGCACTGCCATTGGTTATACCCAGTAGCAAATCCGATACGATCCAAATCACTTTCAATGCCGAACCGGGCATATATAACGATAATATCACGGTAGAACACGACGGTATAGGCAATACGGAATTTACCGCATCCGGTACAATGCTATCGGCTACGGCTTTATTAGAATCGTTCGAAGGCGAAACCTTCCCGCCAATCCTTTGGGATATGAAACAAGGACTTTGGGAAAGAAATACGACGACTAAACATCATGGTAAAACCAGCATTGTCAATACAGAATCCACAGTCGATACGATCATCACCCCCTTGCTCCATCTCTCGGCAGGAGACTCTATTGCATTCTCTGTAAGAGCGACCTCATCTTCTGGATATAACACAGATATTCTATATTCCGCAGACGGAAAGACATGGAACCTGTTAAAATCTTTCGCCATTTATGCCAATTATTGGAGTGACTGGGCTGAGATGGCGGCTTATATGCCCGAAGACTTTACCGAAGGTGATTATTATATCGGATTCGCCAGCAAAAAGACTTATATCGACTTGGTTTACGGCCCACAAGTAGTTTATCAAGAGCACCGCATCGACATTAAAGGATTTACCGGAGAGAACAAAGGTATGGTAAACTACACTCAAAACTTTACCATCGACGTGGCTTGCTTGGGCACAGCCGGAGAAACGGCCGAAAGCTATTCGATTGCCTTGATGAACGGCGAAGAAAACATCGGCAACTACACAGTAGAACCTATGATATTGGGCGACATGAAAAGCTACACTTGTTCGTGGACCCCGAGAGCCGCCGGCGAAGCATCGATCTATGCACTGCTTACACTCGACGATGTAGTGACCTCGACCGACACGATTACGGTATCTGTTGCCGAGGAAAGCCTGATCTCTACCGTTATGATAGGCGATTTATCGACAACGGCCCCCTCTCCCAACTACAAGCACTACCTCTATGAAACACTTTACACTCCGGAAGATCTTGTAGGATTGCAAGCAGGCGATGTGATTGAAACGGTAAATATCCCCTATTACGCCACAGATGCAGCCGTAAAAGGATATCGAATAAATATCTGGATAGGCAATACCGAAAAAACGGCTCTCACTACCGACAAAATGAGCGAAGCGGACATAACAGGATTGAGCCATATCGGAGCGAACTTGCGATACGAAGCAGGAGGAAGTAAAGAATCGCCCCTATATTTCGAAATGAGACCCGAAACCCCGATCACTTACAATGGTGGAAACCTTAGCCTCATTGTCTCCGTAGACTCCACATACTACAAATCGGGTGTCTACTTCTTCACTCAAAGGACCTCCACCAAATCGATGAAGACTTATAGCATAGACGGTGACACCAGTGCCGATTATATGGATACTTGGATAAATGGCGGATATATCCCGAAAGTGGCCAAAATATCATGGTGATGGAACTGGGATTGGCAACCGAAGCGCCGGTCGTACACGGCATTGTAACCCGGAAAGATAGCCAAGCTCCGATAGAAGGTGCAACGGTAACCATGCAATCGGGCGAAGTCATTTACACCGCTACCACCGATGAAACGGGAGCTTACAGCATTTCTGTGATGCAACCGGGAAAAGAATATGAAATGACGGTTAGCAAAGATAACTACACAGGGGTGGACGGTGTACTCGTGACAATAAACGAAGATACCGAACAGAATTTCGAATTAACGATTATCAGTGGAATAGACCATACGACAGAAAATGCGACGAAAATATTCACCGACCGCACGAGGAATATTCATGTCGTAGCCGATGCCATTATCGAAACGATAAAAAGTATACTCGACGAGCGGAAGCCTCTGCATAACCGAAACCCCGGCAAGTGAATCGGCCATTATAAATGCCGGTGATCTGAAAGGTATTTATGTGGTAGAAGTCCAAACAGCAGGCAGTGTGAAGCGCGCGAAAGTAAGACTATAACATCGACTTGAATCACATAGCGACAGGCGGAAGGACTCTGGTTCTTCCGCCTGTCTTTTTCTTTCCCCTTTTCCCTTCATTCCCCTCGAAACCGCCCTTCGCTCTGTACGCACAAGAGAGAATATTTCTCCATACAGAAATAAATCCTTATATTTGTAGAATATAGGAGGCGGTTCGACATAGTCAAATCGGAAATGTGATTTCCGCTTGCCTTTGCACTCACCTTTCGCTATATTTGCCTTACGGGTGGAAACAGGCTGCGCTTCGGTACAACCGAATAAATTTGTTTCTGCTCTCGCTTTGTACTATTTTTGTAATCATAGGAAAAGAAGCCATCGATGAAACGATATGCGATCATAGTAGCCGGAGGAAAAGGAACTCGTATGGGAAACGACATTCCCAAACAATTCATCGAAATAGCCGGCAAACCGATATTAGCCCATACGATAGAAAATTTCTACCGATTCGATCCGAATATCGATTTAATAATCGTACTTCCTCAAAACCAACAAGAATATTGGAAACGGCTATGCTCGATTCACCGAATCACAATTCCCCATCTCGTTGTCAAAGGGGAGAAACACGTTTTCATTCGGTTCTTAACGGACTATCTCTTATCCCGGACGAAGGGATTGTCGCTATCCACGACGGGGTACGCCCGCTCACGGCTCATCGCGTAATAGAAAATTGTTTTCATGTCGCAGAAGAAAAAGGCGGAGCCATACCCGTTCTTCCTCTAACCGATTCATTAAGACAAATATTTCCCGACAAATCCAGCAAGGCCGTCGACCGCACGGCATTCGTGGCGGTACAAACTCCGCAGACATTCCGGGTCGAAGAAATAAAAAAGGCATACAAGCTCCCTTTATAACGACACTTTCACCGACGATGCCTCGGTGTACGAGGCTGCCGGATACATTCCCGAATTGGTCGAAGGGAATCGGGAAAACCTGAAAATAACTCTGCCGGTCGACTTGGCAATCGCCGAAATAAGATTGAAGGAATGACAGATTTAGCCGGTTTAAATATCAAATACCTTCCGGGGTCGGCCCTAAACGCGCCGAACTCCTAAACAAAGAATTAGAGATATTCACCTATCTCGACCTGCTGCACTATTATCCGTATAAATACATCGACCGAAGCAAGACCTACAAAATAAACGAAATTGACGGTTTGATGCCTTATATTCAGTTACGAGGTAAAATCGTTTCATACACCACTCACGGAGAAGGGGCACGCCGGCGGCTCACCGCTCTGTTCTCCGACGGTTCGGGAGTCATAGAGCTCGTTTGGTTCAAAGGAATACGCTATATCACCGACCGTTACAAACCGGGAACGGAATATACGCTTTTCGGGAAACCCACTCTTTCAACGGGAAATTCAACATCGCCCACCCCGAGCTCGACCCGATAGACGATCGCATAGACAACACGACCGGACTACAAGGATACTATACCACGACCGAAAATGAAAAATGCTTTCCTCAACTCGAAAGCTATACAGAAAATGGTATATACCCTTCTCTCCGGAATACAAAACCCACTGCCCGAAACATTGCCCCTTCCCATTATCTCGCGAATGCAACTCATGAGTTCGACCGATGCCCTACGCAACATTCACTTTCCGGTGACGATAGGCCACCTGAGGCGGGCAGAATTCAGGCTCAAATTCGAAGAGTTATTCTACCTGCAATTACACATTCTACGATATACCCGGTTACGGAACCTGAAATTGGGAGGATTCCGTTTCGACCACATCGGGAATTATTTCAACGACTTTTATCATCAAGTGTTGCCCTTCGAACTCACCCAAGCTCAAAAACGAGTCATCAAAGAGATTCGAGCCGATATGGGCAGCGGCAGACAAATGAACAGACTGTTACAGGGAGATGTAGGCAGTGGAAAAACATTGGTCGCGCTCATGAGTATGCTCATCGCCGTAGACAACGGTTACCAAGCCTGTCTAATGGCTCCCACCGAAATATTGGCCACCCAGCATTACGAAGGGCTGAAAAAGATGGTAGAGCCGTTAGGACTACGTATTGAACTACTCACGGGGTCGGTATCTAAAAAACGAAGAGCTCCTATTTTAGAAGGGCTCCTCACCGGAGAAATAAACCTGCTGATAGGAACCCATGCCCTTCTGGAAGACTCGGTAAATTTTGCGAATCTGGGTTTTGTCGTCATCGATGAGCAACATCGGTTCGGGGTAGAGCAACGGGCTCGGCTTTGGAGAAAAAATAAAATTCCGCCACACATTTTGGTCATGACTGCCACCCCATTCCCGGACTTTGGCCATGACCGTTTATGGCGATCTCGACGTATCGGTCATCGACCAACTGCCCCCCGGACGCAAACCCATACAAACACTCCTTCAATACGATAACAAAAGAGCCCAGCTATACGCTTCTTTGCGCAAGCAACTACAAATCGGGAGACAAGCCTATATCGTGTATCCGCTCATACAGGAAAGCGAGAAAAGCGACTTGAAAAATTTAGAAGAAGGATATGAACACATTCGGGAAATTTTCCCCGAATATCAAGTGTGCATGGTACATGGAAAAATGAAAGCGGCCGAAAAGGAAACCGAGATGCAAAAATTCGTATCGGGAGAAGCCCGCATTATGGTGGCGACTACGGTCATAGAAGTCGGGGTGAACGTACCCAATGCATCGGTTATGATCATCGAAAACGCCGAACGTTTCGGTCTGGCTCAGCTACACCAGCTCAGAGGGCGTGTAGGTCGTGGCGCCGAACAATCGTATTGTATCTTGATGACATCTTATAAAATCAACCAAGATACCCGAAAAAGGCTCGAAATCATGGCAGAAACCAATGACGGGTTTCGCATTGCCGAAGCCGACATGCAAATGAGGGGACCGGGGGATATGGAAGGGACTCAGCAAAGTGGAATTGCATTCAATTTACAAATCGCCAACTTGGCAAAAGATGCACAAATATTGCAAGTAGCTCGCGATGAAGCAGGTAAACTGCTAGATTCCGATGAATTGTTAGAACGACCCGAAAACCAAATCGTACGAAAAGAACTAAACCGCATTTTCGAAAAACAAAAAACTGGGGATTAATCAGTTAAATAAAGAGTTTTTACTATTTTATGTTGTAAAACATGTTTACACATAAAGACATATAAATCAATGTTTTATACAAAAAAACACAAACAAATCGGCTTACTGGATACCTAAATTTTGTTAACCAACCAGAACACATTCCTCCAAAATTCATTATCTTTGAAAAGTGTGTGCAAAAATATACGCATCTTTCTTTGGTGGGCTTAATAAAAAGGCTACTTCGACTATTTATTTTAGGACGCGGCTTATGCCAGAATTAGATAAATAAAATGTATTTCGGAAAAACAAAACATTACATTCTACCTCTCCTGCTTGCATTCTCGCTAGGTAACTTAAATGCCCAGCACAATAGGAATCTCTCCACTCACCTACACTCCAAACAACACCAGGACCTCATCGCAGGGCAACAAAACATACACAAAGAAATAAACTTGGTCGATTCCATCGCCCTACTCGAAATGCTCGAAGAAGAGGAAGAGGAGTTTCCCGGTATTGATATTTATGGAGAAAATTGGGATCAAACATGGGTAAACCCATACAAAGTCCCAATAGACAAATTGCCCGAATCCGCTACTATCGACGTCTCGGAATATTGTATGCCCATCATTGGTCATATTACATCGAACTACGGTTGGCGACGCAAACGCATGCACAGAGGAGTGGATTTGTCGCTTCATATCGGAGATACAGTACGTGCGGCCTTCTCCGGGAAAGTGAGATTAACACGATATGAACGCAGAGGATATGGATACTACGTAATCATTCGTCACAGCAACGGCCTCGAAACCATATACGGCCATCTCTCCAAATTCTTGGTTAAGCCCGATCAAATCGTAAAAGTGGGAGAACCCATTGCTTTGGGAGGTAACACGGGACGCTCCACGGGCCCTCATTTGCACTTCGAAACGCGCTATTTGGGAATGGACATCAATCCCAATAAGATTTTCGACTTTGTAAATCAAGTGCCTCATACCGACCAATATACTTTCAATCCGAAAGAATTAGCCAGCAGCTTGGGATACGGCAGATACAAGGGCAGTAACAACGGAGCGAAATACGTATCCTATCGAGTTAGAAAAGGAGATTCACTATCAAGGATAGCCAATAAATACGGTGTCTCGATCAGTCATCTGTGCAAGCTCAACGGGATTAAGCGAAACGGAGTATTGCGCGAAGGCAAAATCTTACGAATAAAATAAAATACAAAAAGAAATAATTTCATTTCCACTAAAACAAATTGCTTCTTTCTATAAAAGGCATTAACCGAAGGGTTAATGCCTTTTTTAATACATTCGACTCGGCTGCCGAGGGCTTTGCCAGAAATTTCGATTCAGTAGAAAATTCGTGGGGCAGGCTTGAATCTTAGCGACGAATCTCTTATCTACAACCACATTCCAATCTTTTCGGAGAGTGGTTAAAAAGTAGCTGAATAGATTTTCGATAAAATTCAGCCTCCCCCTCTGCTCATCACAGATAAGATAGGGAGAGTACCCGCAAAGCGAGAAGTATAAAATCTATCCTTATGCCAAAACAAGAAATACCACTTTTAAACCTCTCCCTCTGTGTTTCCGTAAGGGAATATAGGGGGAGTGCCCGCAGGGCGAGGGGTTAAATTCTACAATCAAAAAATCCTATACCCCAAAAAACGATGACAGCCTTTTCAATCTCTGCGCAAAAATTACCGTTCCTTCGACAGCCCCTCTACATCGCAGCAAGAAAAGTGCAAAGAACCGATAACTCCAAAAATATAAATATCTCCCTCTTTTTTTTCTAAAAAAGTTCGATCATGCCATAAACAACAGACATACCGGTTCTACATTTGCCTGAAAAAAACAGACGTATGGAAACACAAGAACAGATTCTGAAAGAACAACGATTGAGAATAGAAGTGTTGAGACATCAACTCCTATTACGTTATTACGAACTGCTGCTCTCGTTAGACGTACTGGCACAAGCTGCGGAAGTAAAAACTTTGATGGGCTACATCAACACCCTCGAACGATATGCCAAGCGATTCGAGAATAAGCCCTCGAAGAAAGAAGCCGGGAAGAAAGGACGGAAAAATACGGCCGACGAGACGACTGCCGATGATATCCACCCCGAAGCCTCTATCTCTCTATCCGAACACGCAAAGGAACTCTTCGATATGATGGCTCTTGACGACAACCTGCCATCGGAAGAAAACGAATTGCCTGCTGACATCGACGACTTCCTAAAAGCCGGATATGCCCGTTTTCTCAAACAGCAAAAACTACGAGCCCATAAAAATACGCCACATATCGAAGACAACCCGTCCCGATAAATTTAAAACAGCTTCTAAGAAAAAAATCCTTATCCAAAGATTTATACGATTTTACCGGGCTCAACAAAAAATTTAAATATGGCGTCCTAAAAACATATTTATTTAAATATCTTTGTAATACAATTAATCCATAGAGAACAATTCGACCCATTATGAATTTAAACGAGATAATAGCAAATATTGTTATACCGGCAGCAATAGCAGGAATATTGACACCCATTATAATGAAAGGAATCCTAAAAACATCATGGGGACAGAAAATATTCAAACATAAAGACAATGCATCAGAACCGTAAAATAAAAAAACGGCGCGGACTTGCAACTATTTACCGAACAAGGCACGATATTTATACAGCAAATCGCTGTACTGCGACAAATGTCTGATGGGTAATAGCGATACCGGAGAGTAGCGGTCGACATGAATACGATAATAATCGCCATATCCGTTTTGCAACGCCTTGTCGAGATAAGAAATCGACTTGTCGACATCAAAACCGGCGTACATACAAGCTAAATAAAAATAATCGATATTACGAACCGACCCGGAAGCCAAAAGCGAACGCTCCCACTCCTCGGCCTGTTTTTTCAAATGAAGTTTCGCAAATGCGATTCCTTTCAAATTATTGCCATAAGCGGCAGACGTACCGTCCAAGCTAAGTACTTTGCGGTAATCCGCCTCAGCAGCTATACGATTTTCCATACCATATTCTTGCGTATAAGCCCGTGCCAAATAAGAATACGGTTCATCGGGAGCTGCGACGACAGCCTCGTTATAACAACTTATCGCCTGCCCGAAGTCGCCTTCGTCATAGGCTATCATTCCCCTTTCCAGACAAATCGCCACATTCGACGGGTCATATACCGCCGCTTGCCGAACAGCTTGTTCGGCAGCGGCAAGATTGCCGTCTCCCCTCTCGATTTCAGACAACAATCGATAATATTCGGCATTCTGCGAATCTTTCTCTATCGCTCTTTTTATATCGGCTCTCGCTTCGTCGAATCGGGTCAACCTCGACAGACAAAAGGCCCGGTTATAATAGACCGTATGAAAATTGAAAAAAGTTCTCCTCCACGATCGTATTCCAATCACGCAAAGAAGATGCATAATCATAATGGTCTTTATAAATGGTGGCACGCACATAATAAAGCATACCCTGCCGGGGAGAACGTTCGATATTCCGATTCAACCCTTCGATAACGCCGTTATACGACTCGTTACTATAAGCGACCAGCTTTTGTATCGCTCCCGAATGCCCATCATCGAGCGAGACGGCATAGACCAAATCATCGACTGCTTCGGGCATCATGTCCATCTCCTTATAAATCTCGCTGCGCTCCAAATAAATCTTCGGATCTTTGGGCGAGAGATTGACAGCCTGAGCTAATAAATCTTTCGCTCTCACCGGCTGGCCGGTATGAGCCTCGACTCGTGCCAACCCCATAAATGCGCTTTGACTGCGGGTATCCATGCGCAACAAATGGTTATAGTCGATTTTAGCCATATCGTATTGTCCCAACCGGCACAGCAGATCTCCCCGGTCTTTCAGAGCCAACCGATGGTTAGGGACTAATCGTAAAGCACTGTTCAAATCGGTCAAAGCAGACTTGGCCTCCCCCTTTCCGACAGAATCTTAGCTCTCAGCAAATAAGCCTGTGCCAAATCGTCCTTCTCTTTTCGAGGAAAATATTTAATCGCATTGTCGATATCCGACAAAGCCTTTTTCATATCCCCCTGTCCGAAATAAGCCATAGCCCGGCTATAATACGTTCTGTAATCCTGTGGATTGGCAGCCAATTCCTCGGCATATACCTCCATCATGGCTTTCACCAAATCATCGTTTTCCGTCGCATGAAGAGCAAACGACGACGTGAAAAAACAAAATAAGATACCCCCTATAAAACACCTGAGTCGAGAAACCATTGTCAAACAGCTTTTATATGTTACTTATCTTTACTACCCAAAGACATTACAGCCTGCCGAATGCACACTAACCTTGTCAGCAAGCCTTCCAAAAGATCCAACGGCAACATATTGGCTCCGTCCGATTTAGCTTTACACGGTTCGGGGTGAGTCTCCATAAACAACCCATCGACACCCACAGCGATACCTGCCCGGGCGATAGTCTCTATCAATTCCGGCATTCCTCCGGTCACGCCCGAATCTTGATTGGGCCTTTGCAACGAATGTGTAGCATCAAGAATAACCGGGAAACCGAACTTCTGCATAATCGGAATGCCCCGATAGTCGACCAACAGATCTTGATAACCGAAAGAAGTTCCTCGTTCTGTAATCATCACATCGTTATTCCCCGCATCCACGACCTTTGAGCGGCAAACTTCATGGCCTCGGGCGACAGGAATTGACCTTTCTTGATATTCACCACTCGCCCTGTTTTTTTGCAGCAGCCACCAACAAATCGGTCTGGCGACACAAAAATGCCGGAATTTGCAACACATCGACATACTCGGCAGCCATCTTAGCCTCCTCGGCCGTATGAATATCGGTAACGACAGGTATTTTGTATGTATCGGCGACTTTCCGTAATATTTTCAAAGCCTTCTCATCGCCTATCCCGGTAAACGAATCAAGGCGAGAACGGTTGGCCTTGCGATAAGAGCCCTTGAAAATATAGGGTATCTGCAACGATTCTGTTATCCCGACGATCTTTTCCGCAATATCCATCGCCATGTACTCTCCTTCTATGACACAAGGACCTGCCAACAGAAAGAAATTACCGCTATCGGTATATTTAAGATTTTCGAGTTTCATTATTTCGATTTTAACTGATTCAACACTTGTATCGTATGGCAGGCAACTACTCCGGCCGTTTCTGTACGCAACCGGCTCTGCCCCAACATCACCGGCTGAAATCCACAGGCAATAGCCTGTTCTACCTCTTCGGGGCTGAAATCACCCTCAGGACCTATCAAAATCAAAGCATTCTCTCCCGGGCGATATATCTCGGAGAGTTCTTTCCGCTCGCCCTCTGCATAGCAATGAGCAATGAATTTCTGTCCATCGAAAGGACGGGCGACAAAGTCCGAAAAGGCTTCCATTTCGGACAATCGGGGCAAAACAGCCTTTAAGGATTGCTTCATCGCCGAAATCAGAATTTTGTTCAGACGATCGAGTTTTAACTCTTTCCGTTCAGAGAATCGGCATTTCAACAAAGCAATCGAATCAATGCCTATCTCCGTGACTTTTCGGCAAACCACTCCATTCTATCGAGATTCTTCGTCGGCGCAATCGCTACATGCACTTGTGCCCGCCACGGATTGGGAACTTTCGATTTTTCAATATCCGTATGCTACAACGCTTCGGATGCGCCAGAACGATTTCGGCCAGATATTTATTTCCTCCCCCATCGACAATTCCAATCTCGTCACCTTCGCCCATACGCAAAACTCTGACACAATGCTGGCTTTCCGCCTCAGGGAGCTCATGCACACTTTCAATATCGGGAGCATAAAATATCTGCATAGGACCTCGTTAAAAGATTAAACTTTCTCTGCCTTGACTTTGGCTTGATGTTTATAGTGGAACGTCAATGCAAACAAAATACCGATTACACAAGCATAAGCCGCAAAGATAGTCCAACATGCCGGCCAGTCGGTCACCACGCCATTCTCGCTATGATAAGCGATAACCAACCCAGCTCCGTAACCGCCCACGATAGAGCCCAGTCCATTCGTCATCATCATGAAGATACCCTGAGCACTGGCTTTTATGGAATCGGGAGCCTCATCGGCAATGAAAAGAGAACCCGACACATTGAAGAAATCGAAGGCCATACCATATACGATCATCGATAATACCAAGAATACGACCGGGAAGCCCTCGGGACCGCCGATTGCGAAGAATCCAAAACGCAATACCCATGCCATGAAACTGATGATCATCACCCTCTTAATACCGTATCGGCTCATAAAAAAAACGGTATCGCCAGAATAAAAAGAGTTTCCGATACCTGAGAAAGAGAAGAGAGTATGACCGAATATTTCACAGCCCAAGCCTCGGGGTGAGTCGCCTTGAAACTATCGAGAAAAAGGAACGCCATACATATTGGTCACTTGAAGGGCTGCCCCCAACAAAAAAAGAGAAAAGCAAGAATACGGCTGTACGGTAATTCTTAAACAAAACCAAAGCATCAATCCCAACACAGACATGAGCCCGTTATTCTTCATCGCCTTAGCCGGAGGACAAGCCGGTAAAGTGAAGCAATAAAGTCCCATTGCGGCAGAGGCACACGCAGCCATAATCAACTGCCCATTATTGGAACTGAACCCGGTGAGGTTATCTATCCACATAGCGACGATAAACCCTATCGTTCCCCAAACTCTCACGGGAGGATAGTCCTTAATGCGGTCCAATCCGGCTTTATCGATAGCATTATACGCAACGGTATATGACAATGACAGAGTGGGCATATAGGCCAGCATATTGACCAACATCGCTATTTTGAACAAATCATAATCGGTAACGAACGCCGCACAAAAAAGAGAAATAGCTCCGACCCAATGCAGAACTCCCATCAGCCGTTCGGCATTCACCCACTTATCGGAAACCACACCTATAAGCGCAGGCATAATAAGAGAAGCTATACCCGATAGAGCAAACACACTGCCCACGAGTGCACCGTCGAAAGCCAAGCCCCGTCTTCAACGGGTGTCGTCATATATAATCCCAATGTACAGAGCCACGATCCCCAGATAAAAAAATTGGAGAAAATTCATGACTATCAGTCGAAGTTTTGCACTTTCCATATTCTTGCGTTTGTGTTGTAATAATTTCCTTTTTTACAGGACATGGTTTAGATTATCTGTCAAAAATAAAGCCGATCGAGCACTGGAATACCTCACTTGTCCGAGCATCTTACCGACATGCGGCTTATTTCATGCAAATCTAAAAAATATCGGTGTTCTTACAAGTTATTATCTCTTTTATTCAGCTCATCTTGAATACGAGCGGCTTCTTCATAAGCCTCGGACGCAATAGCCTTTTCCAAGCGTTCTTTAAGTTCCTTACGGGAACAATTCGACAAACTCTTTTCTTCGGGGAGTTCTTCTGTCTCTACGACTTCTTTACCTTCATTTTCTTCATAAACAAATCCTGCCTCGTCTATAATATTCTGCATGACATATATGTCGGACCGTGTACGCAAAGCTATGGCTATTGCATCGGAAGTACGGGCATCGATACGAATCTCACGCGTACCATCGTCAAAAAGCATTTCCGAGGAAAAACTCCATTCTCAAATTTATAAATACAAACCTCTTTCAAACGAATGCCGAAACCGTGAGAGAAACTCACAAAAAGATCATGAGTAATCGGACGAGGCGGAACAATACCTTCCAAAGATATAGCTATAGACTGAGCCTCGGACACTCCTATCACGACAGGAATACGACGAGGCCCATTTTCTTCGGCAAGCACCAAAGCATATGCACCTTTTTGTACTTGACTGTAAGTCAACCCCAACACCTTTAATTTTATACGAGTATCCACGTCACCACATTTTTAATCATACAAATATAGCGAAAGGCGAGTGCAAAGACAAACGGAAATCACATTTCCGACTTGACTCTGCCGAACCGTATCCTATATTCTACAAATATAATGAAAGGTGTGTGCAGAATAAAACAAATACGCTTGTTTTTCATACCGAATCGTATCTTATCTCTCGGTTTGGCAAAGATCTCCTCCTCTTTTGTTCAGGCTCAGAGGGAACTATTATTTATTCTATTCCGAATACAAGAAGCATCGTTACAAAGTAATTACTCCACTACCGACGCAAATATGGCGTTCCTTATCGTACACGACAGCAAATTGTCCGGGAGCAATACCCTGTACCGGTTCCTTCGAAGAGATAGAATACGACTTGCCCTCCTTAATTAAGAGACCTGACGTAAAATCGGGGGTATGCCTGTTCTTAAAAGTTATCTCGACAGGCGATTCCATCTCTCCCCACGGGTCATCTGTAATAAAATGGAACTCCGCCAACTTTAAAACCTTCCCATATTGTTTCTCCGTTCCATACCCGTTCGATACGAATATCGTATTGGTATCGACATCTTTCGCCACGACGTACCACGGACCGCCACTCAATCCGAGTCCCTTCCGTTGTCCTATCGTATGAAACCAATATCCCTTGTGAGATCCCAATATCTTACCGGTTTCGAGTTCTACTATCGCCCCTTGTCGTTCGCCCAAATGTCGACGGATAAACGCATTGTAGTCGATATTCCCCAAAAAAGCAAATACCTTGACTGTCACGTCTGGAAGCATTAGGGGGAGCTTAGCCGAAACAGCCATCTCCCGAACCTCCTGTTTCAATAAATCGCCGATAGGAAATAGCAAATGGGAGACCTGAACAGAGTCTATCTGTGCCAGAAAATCGGTCTGATCTTTCTTTTTATCTCTTGCCGTGGAGAGATAAATTTTACCATTCCTCTCGGTCGTCGTAGCATAATGGCCGGTAGCCGTTTTATCGAACGCATGCCCCCAACGTTCCTCAAAGAAACCGAATTTGATCATTTTGTTACACATCATATCGGGATTAGGGGTTAATCCGAGTTTCACCGTTCGCAAAGCATATTCCATGACATGGTCCCAATATTCCCTATGGAGAGATACGACTTCAAACGGAAGTCCGTACTTACGCGCAATATAAGTACACATTTCTATATCCTCCTCGGCCGAACAGTCGCCTTCGTCATTGTCCATTCCTATGCGAATGTAAAATAAAGTCGGGGCTATCCCTTGCTCTTTCAGCCGATGTACAACAACGGCACTATCCACTCCCCCAGATAATAATACGGCTACGTTCATCTATTCGTTCTCTAATTCCGGTTCCGGTGATACCTGTCTTTCAAAATTAAACTTCTTCCATGCTTTCTGACGAGGTTTCTAAATGAAAAGTCTTCACGAAGAAGGCATCCGCAGAATATCGTCCAGGACCCGCAAGCAGTATAAAAGTATAAATTCCCAAATAAAGCAACGGTAATTCTGCCGTCGACAGGCTAATCGGAGAAAAGGTAAAAAAGCTGCAATAATCATAGAAAACATCAACGGTAAAACCGCCAACCTTGTCATAAATCCCAACAGCACCAACGAGGAACAACCAACCTCTACCAATATGATAAGGATTAACGACAGCTCACTACTCATTCCCATAGTTGCAGGAAACGTAGATTTCAAAGTATCGAACTGTTCTATTTTGGCGATGCCGTGAGTCAGCATCATGAAACCGATAAACACCCGTAACCCTAGTTTTGCCCAATCGGACAATCGTTCACACAACAAAAAGCGGGAGACCGTTTTAGCGAAATTCTTCATATTCAATTTTGTTAATTCAATATTTAAATAACAACCGAATTGCTCAAATAGATTAAATAGAAAAGACTTTGTGGTCGATTCTTCCTTTTCAGGTGTTATTGGGTCAAAAAAAACCTATGCTCACGCACAGAGGGGATCTCAAATGGACGATTCACATCGTTTACACAGAATCAAAACCACAAAGTCTTTTTACTTATTTTCCTTCAATATCTTTTCTACTTCTTCCAGCGAAGTATTGCGTAATATTATCTTCTTATCTTTATCCACCAAATACAAAGCAGGCATAATCCTCAAATCGAAATAACGGTCTCCATTTTCCATAGAAGCCACCACCCACTCTTTGGGATATTTCTCAACACTGCCCAACCATTCGTCCGTCTCTCCATCAGGATAAACCGACAAAATAACGAGTCGCCCTTCTCTTACTTCTTTCAATAAAGACTGCGAAACACTCAACCTCAAAGTAGTCAACGAGCAATCATCGCATTCGGGATCGTTAATATATAGCAGGACAAAAGGCGCTTTTAATTTCTTAACACGGAACTTCTTTTCTTTTCCCGGTAATTTATATTCAAAGTCGGTTAATTCCATTCCCAATTGGTTTTTAGTCAAAACATCATATTGATAGGAATAACGCAACTTACGTAACTTATCCACTTTTTTCGAATCGAGCACCGCTTTTACAAACGGCAAATAGGCTTCCTCGCTAACTAAATGCCCTTCTCCACTATATAGATATTTATCGGCTATATCGGCATACATCAACAATATATCTTCATCGCTCGAAGCCCGCTTCAATAAAATATCAATAGATTTCAATGTACTCTCTCGTGAAGCGATACGCATAATAGAGGTAAAATCGACGAAAGCCTGTTCCGGAATTTCCCTCGCATCCAAATATGCGCGGTTTTCAATATCAAAATTATCCCAATAATGGGCAATTAAGTATTCGCTTCTAACATCGGGCGTCACCAAACTATCGGGAATATCGGGCAACTGATATGGACGGACAGACTCTTCTTGTGCCTCCGACATTACAAAGGTACATGCGAATATACACAACAGAATTTTTCTTACCATAAAATTTCCCATATAACTAACCCAAGAGTAAGAGTAGGAGCAAACACCCTTGACTATATCGATGTATAATCCGTTTTTGCATCAGTTGCAAATATACACAAATTATCGTAAACAGCAACCCATTTGACTTTTATATTTAGTTCATTCGTACTAAATATAAAATATTAAATATTTTCTATACAAAACAACAGCCCGATTATTTTTTAGATTTTTTATTTTCCCACTTCCCCCATTTCATATAAGCCGCCGAAAATAAAAGGATTCCAATGGCATAGATATGTTCTGTCGTCCAGCAAATAGCAACATCGACCCTCAGATAAAATATCATAATCGCCACATAGACGACATAGAGCACCAGCGCCATCAGTTCCAAAATAAACGCAGCACGAGTATTGCCTGTCCCCGAAACCGACTGAAAATAGACATTCCCCGGGACTATAAAAATATAGGCGGAACAAAGGACAAACAAAGACGGAAGCGATGCCGAAATAAGATCGGGCATATCGGTGTAAATGCGCAAAATCCAATTGGGACAAAGGATAAAGAACAATATAATCGGAAGCACAAACAAATATGCCATACGGATACACTGATTCAACGTGCCCCGTACATAGCGAGTATTTCCAGCTCCTATCAAATTACTGATGAGCGTACTACATGTCGAAGAGAACGTAATGACAATCATAAAAGGCAGGGCCGATACGTTACGAATAATATTCGTTATGGCCAACGATCGCTCGCCCAGATGTTCCACGGCGATAAAAAACAGGAACCATGTAGACATGGATATAAAATTTTGAACCATCGTCCATACAGAAATATTCAAAATATTTCCCAAAGGTTCTCCATTCCGCAGACCGAAACGATTTAATCCATATTTTTTGACATCGACTCGTACACGGGTGTAAACGACAAAGAAAATTACCGATACCAACTCGGCCAAAGAAGAACCGATGGCGGCTCCTGCAATTCCCATAGCCGGAAATCCCAATTTCCCGAAAACCAGAATGTAATTAAACACGACATTCGACAATACCATGACAATCGAATTGAGTGTCAGAGTCTTTGTTTGGGTTGTTCCCACGAAAAAGGCGCGGAACATCACGGCTACGAATGAAAAGAAAAATCCATATACCCGCCAGCGAATATAACTTACGGCAGCTTCATGAACATGAGGCGAATCGATAAATCGTTCGAGAATCAAAGGCGAAACGAAATGAGATGAGACAAACAGCACCAACGCTACTCCCAGCAAAAAATAGGTTCCCTTATAAAATATCGGGCCTATCTTCGCATAATTTCCTTCTCCGTTTCTCCGCCCCATAATGATTTGCGCTCCCAAGCTAAACCCGAAAGCAATCATATAAAATGTCATGTAATAGACTCCGGCAATGGCCGAAGCTCCCAATTCGACTTCACCGACACGCCCCATAAAGGCGGTATCGGTCATGCCGATGAGTTGCTCCATAACGAGACTGATAAGAATCGGATAGGCAATGAACCAAATCTGTTTATAGCTGAATTTTACCGGATTATTCCCCATACTCTTTCAAATAAGCCTCGGCGGCTTCACAAAAGATCGTTATACCACTTTTCTCCAAACCTGCGAATCAACGGTTCTTTCAAAAATTCGTAAACCCTCACTTTTTCCCGGCGTCCCAATACTTCGGCTCCCTTGCAAATTTTCCAACGGTGATAATTTACCGCCGCAAAGTCTTTGTATTCTTTCAAACGCACAGGATACAGATGACAGGAAACAGGCTTGTAAAAATCGATTTTCCCCTCTCGAAACGCTTTCTCTACGGCACATTGGCACATTCCGTTTTTACCGTAACAGGTAAAAACACAATCCTTACCATTCACGATAGATGTCACCAAATCGCCCTCTTCATCAACATAGGCAACTCCTTGCCGTTCGATAACGGACTTCGCTTCGGGTAACAAATCGTCCCAGATAACCGGAAGAATTTCTTTCAATTTACGACATTCTTCTTCGGAGACCGGAGCGCCGGCATCTCCCTCGATGCAACATGCCCCCAAACATTTTTCGAGATCACAGACAAAAAAGCGTTCTATGACATCGAGGCTCACCAGCGCACTACCTACTTGCAGCATAATTTCTTCGGATTCTATCGTTTTCATCTATCTTTATGAGGAAGAAAAGCCGGAACGCAAAGCATACGTTCCGGCATATCATCATCGTCGATCGTTGTTATTTCAACAAATCATGTCCTGTCATTTCGGCCGGCTGAGGCAATCCCATAATGTGGCAAATCGAGGGAGCGACATCGGCCAAAATACCATCTTCGACCCGTGCGTTCTTATTCTCCGTCACATAAACGAAAGGCACGGGATTCAATGAGTGAGCCGTATTGGGTGTTCCATCAGCATTCTCGGCATTGTCGGCATTACCGTGATCGGCTATGATAATCACTTCGTAACCGTTGGCCTTAGCAGCCTCGACGGTATCGCGCACACAAGCATCGATAGCCACGACAGCTTTTTCGATAGCCGAATAGACACCTGTATGTCCCACCATATCGCCGTTGGCATAGTTCACGACAATGAAGTCGTATTTATTTTCGCCGATGGCGGCTACCAATTTATCTTTCACTTCATAGGCACTCATCTCGGGTTTCAAGTCATAAGTAGCTACTTTGGGAGACGGAACCAAAATACGATCCTCTCCCCTCGAACGGAGTTTCGCGACCGCCGTTAAAGAAGAAAGTAACATGGGCGTATTTCTCGGTTTCGGCGATGTGCAACTGGGTTTTATGCGATTTCGACAAATACTCGCCCAACGTGTTATGTACATTCTCTTTGTCGAAAAGAATATGAACACCCTTGAACGAGGCATCGTAAGGCGTCATGCAATAGTATTGCAAACCGGGAATCGTGTGCATACCGGCCTCGGGCATATCTTGCTGCGTGAGCACAATCGTCAGCTCTTTGGCGCGATCGTTACGGTAATTGAAGAAAATAACCACGTCGCCCTCCTTGATTCGCCCGTCGCAAGTCGTGTTTACGATAGGTTTGATAAATTCGTCGGTTACATCGGCATCATACGATTCCTGCATGGCTTGCACCATATTATCCGATTTACGACCGATTCCGTTTACCAAAAGGTCATAGGCTTCTTTCACCCGCTCCCAGCGTTTGTCGCGGTCCATCGCATAATATCGTCCGATAATAGAGGCTATCTTTCCGGCCGATTTAGCGCAATGAGCCTCCAACTCCTCGATAAACCCTTTACCGCTGCGAGGATCGGTGTCACGACCGTCCATGAAGCAGTGGATAAACGTATTTTCCAAACCATATTCTTTGGCGATGTCGCACAACTTGAACAAATGATCCAGCGAACTGTGCACCCCTCCATTAGAGGTCAGCCCCATAAAGTGGATATTCTTACCGTTGTCGCGCGCATAAGAGAACGCAGAGACAATTTCTTTGTTCTGTAAAATGGAATTGTCGGCACAGGCTTTGTTGATCTTCACCAAATCTTGATAGACGATACGGCCTGCACCGATATTGAGGTGACCTACTTCGGAATTTCCCATCTGGCCATCGGGCAAACCCACATTCTCGCCACTTGCTTGCAACTGCGAATGAGGATAGGTTTTCAACAAATAGTCCCAATAAGGAGTGGGGGTATTATAAATCACATCTGCGTGCGAATGATTACCGATGCCCCAGCCGTCGAGAATCATCAATAGTGCTTTTTTACTCATCTTCTATATCTATTTAGAGTTATCTAATTTCATATATCAACCAACAAAAACAATGCCGAACTTTCCGAAGAGAAACTCTCTACCCCGACATCTTTGCTTCCCCCGGGTATCCCCAAATTGCGGGACAAAGATAGCGAAAGGTGAGCACAGAGACAAACGGAAATCTCATTTCCGACTTGGCTATGCCGAACCGTCTCCTATCTTCGTAGTGACAAAGATACGAAAAACCAAGAGCAGAAACAAATTTACTTGATTATACCGAGAGGAATATTATATTCAATTTATTTCAACAATCTTTTTAACTTCTGCCCCCAAAACAAAAATCCCCGAAGGTTGCTTTACACCCCCCGAGGATTTTTCCTATCGTGCATTTACCGCTTTACGATTTTATACGTCCTGTTCTGGATACGGCACAAGTACACACCTCGTTTGAGAGCCGACATGTCGAAAGTCATAGCCCCACCGTAGGCCCTGTCCGAAAGCACCAACCGACCGGTCATATCGTACAAGGTAATAGATGTTCCGGTGGTTACCCCATCGATATGTAACATATCGTCTACGGGATTGGGATAAATCGACACTTGGTCTGCTTCATGCTCCTCCACGGCATCGACATAGTGCACCGACACATGGCAAGTAGCCGTCAGTGCCCCATCGTTCAACGATACGGTAATATCGGCCTCGCCCTCTTTGTTTGAATGAACAATCCCGGTTTCAGAAACCGTGGCTACCATCTCGTTACTGCTTGTCCAACGAAGGCCCGAAAATGTAGCATGCTCGGGATAGACCGTAGCCAACAGAGACAAGACTTCATCTTCACGGGTTATCTGGTAACTCTCTGTATCGAGTATTAACTTTGCAGGGGCCACATCAGGGAAGGTCTCTATCGTATAGAAAAAAACGCCACGGAGCCGTACGACGATAAACCTCCTCGGCCGATGCCGGCACCACTAGAGTACCATCGAGAGTAACTGTTGAAAATGTAGTCATCGTCGCTTCCGGAGGAGTAGCTCCCAAGCAAATAACCTTTGACAAATCTTTACAACCCGAAACATCTTGCATGGTCAATATCATACTACCAACTGTCAACGTCGACAAATAGGCACACTCATTAAACTGCGGCACACCACTAATCTTCCGCCCTATATATAGTGTATCAATCATCATATTGCCACCATTGAAACACTTGCCTTCAATCAAAATAGGCCGATTCCCATCTTTTAGTTCCAATGATGAAACAGAGTCACAGTCCACAAACGACGAAAGAATAGAATCTACCGAGGCGGGTATAGACAAAGACTTTAACCGTCTACACTCCCCAAAAGCCTCAACGCCTATTTTTTTAACTGAATTACCTATCGCAAGGTGCTTCATATTGCTACACCCCTTAAAAGCATAGTCTTCTATACGTTCTACCTCATCGGGAATGGCAACAGATTGCAAACGGCTACAAGAAGCAAAGGCAGATGTGCCTATGGCTGTTACACACTGAGGAATGTTTACTACTGTCAATCCTGTACAACCTTGAAAGAGAGAAGCCTCTATTCGCAATAAATTTTCTGGCAAAACGACACTTGTTAAACCGGTACAACCCTCGAAAGCACCTTCTCCAATATCCTTAATATTCATCAAATCGAGGGTACCCTGCAAAGGACAACCCTTATATGCATAAGCTCCTATTTGCGAAACGCTCTTTGGAAGAGAAATCTGCTTCAACTGAGTGCAACCATAAAAGGCCGTGTCACCTATTACTTCCAAACCCTCGGGCAATACAATCTCAGTTAATTGGTTACAATTTCTAAAAGCCGATTTACCTATCCGTTTCACCTCTTCGGCTACTCGATAAATCCCCGAAAAATTTTTAGGGCAATACAACAATTCTCTCTTATCCTTACTATACAGCACGCCATCATCAACCATAAAATAGGGATTCTCTTCGTCAACAGTAATCGAGGTCAAAGAATCGGAGTTCAAAAATACATTCTCCCCTATCGTTTCTACCGATTTTCCCAAATGCACATGAGTCAGTCCAATACAGTTAGCAAACGCATAGGTGACATGTACAACATGGACAAAATCAACAACACCGCTACTTTTTTTTCATAGTAAACCTCCTTATATTTTGTGTTTTGTAAAAGTAAGAAAAAATCTGTTTTTCACAACAATCGGCAGCCACTTTTTTCAAAAATATTTTTATATTATATCATCATGCCATAAAATCACTTCTTCCCGATTCTACTTTTTCCGTGTATTAATCACTAATTTTTTTAATTATGACAGCAAATGAAATTTTAGCGGATATCGAAAATTACGAAAAGTTCGATCCGGTCAAAGGAACAGTCGAAGGGAAAACTTATGTGGTAGTCCCGACTACTACAGAAACAGGCAAAAATTCAGACGTCGTTATCAATAGGCATATCACCTTAGCCCACAACACGACGTTGATTTTTGCCGGAGGGAAAATCTCAGGGACAGGCACACTCACCGGCGACAATACTCGGTTGATAGCCCCTATTACCCAAATTTTTGGCGAAGACATCACCGTCGACGGCATTTGGGTAATGGATCGCGCCTATCCTCAATGGTTCGGGGCAAGAAACGATATTTCCAACAATGAATTTTGGCATCTGCGCGTTGCCTGAGAAACAGCCAAATCTACCGAAGAGAACCCTCTCGCCCCCGAAGCTGAAAAAGACAAGATTGAAGAAGCCCGAAATGCGGCCTTAAAAAACTTAAAAGCATGGAAAGTAGACTCCTCCGATGCCATCAACAAGGCCATGAAGCTGAAACATGCCGGAGAAGTATTTCTGCCCAAAGGAGAGTACGCCATTTGTAAAACTTTGAAAGTTCCTTATGGTATTGTACTTCGAGGAGAATTGGCCGACTATCGTCTTAACAGAAGTAACATACAGTTGCCTATCGGTGATTATCCATTAGGAGGAGACACTACTCCCGACGATCTTTCGTCTTATTATAAATTAGGGACTGTTATTCGCCCCTTAAACACCAACTATCCGCTCACAGTCGATAGTGACGGGACGCCTATCACTTCGTTCGACAACAATTTTGCTGTTGTCATCAACCCCAACATTCACCCGAACGAGAATCATAATGAGGCATGGGAACAGGAGTTTCCTCCTGCATTCACTACGATACGAGATATCCAGTTTATAAACTTTTGGACAGCGACACCCAGTATACGGGGTATTTATGCGATAGGCGGCATGAAAATTGAGAATGTCAGTTGGAGTCAATTCGTGCAAGCCGTAGCCACACCCGACGATATGTATTGCGACGGAAAGACCATTATCAACTGCCAGTTCAATGCACCCACGGGCTGCATATTCAAGGACTTTGTCTTCGAAACCTCGGTAGAAGAACCCGAGGAAACAATAAAACGATTTGTTATAGATAAAAAGAGTATTATGCCTTCGATTTAAGCGGATTAGGAGATAATCTATATTTCCACCACAACCATTTAGGTATGGGCGAAATTACCGGAGGATTAAAATTAAGAAGCTCCAACGGAGCGCAAAATCAGTTGCAATATTATCAACGACAATATCGCATTTTATAACTGTAAAGGCATTTCTTTTTTTCTGCCAACCACTGTGAAGATGGCATTCAAGTAAAAATATCCAATTCTCAAATCGATTTCTCCGGCAACTATTTCCATAAAGGGAAGAAACCGACATTCCTTATTCGAGATGATTATGCCCGAGGCTCGATCAATGTGCAATCGTCTACAATAGCCCTGCAAAACAACTCTTTGGTTTTCTTAGACCATGAAGATGAAAGTTCCAGCCTTTATATCGGAAATATCAACCCTTACGATATCCAAACCGACGGGTATCTATCCTTGTCGATACAAAACACCTATCGCTACCGTACTCCCAGAAATGCCGGAGGAAGCATGCACGGGTGTGGACTGGCCATTCTTAAAGAGATTTGGACTATTGGAAAACCTGAGCCTGAATTGATTCCGTTTACCGAGTTCAACGATTTGAGTTATCTCTTATCCGGGAGCTCACTTATCAAGCCCAACTTCCATATCGTACACAACCATGTGGTGAACAACACGCAGTTTTTCCGAGGGGCGGCTATGGCCAACAACAATATCGTATGGTTCCTCGAAAAAGGCGCATACTATTACCGCATGCAGACTATTTGGGACAAAAAACGACTAATCGGCAGTTCGACTTTAACCTTAGGTAATTTCAATTTAGGAGAAATTGGTTCTAATCCCAACATGGGAAAACCACAAGGTCTCTTGTTGAATATAGGGGCTAATTCTTATGACGGTCCCAGCGACGGAAATGGCAACCAAGTAGTCATTCGACTCATGCGAGCCCGTACGAGCGGGAATACAGCTTACCACAGTATTGAAATTCCCGTTTGCGGAACCCGCTTCCTATATGACAATGGCCTGTCGGTATGCGGCTTCAAATGGAAGCAGGAAACATCGATCGCCCCGTTGACAGTCAACACCATGATCCAATCTATCCACTTTGTCGGTGACAACGTTGTCTGCAAAGGAACCGCTTGTCCTACCGTTGGCGAGTGGACTGTGGGTGACATTGTTTACAACACAGGTACGGCATCGAACAATGCCATGTGGATATACACGGCAAACGGCTGGCAAGCCCGATAAAAAATAGATGAGCTCTACTTAGAAGCTGTTTTTAAAACATAAAAACCGCACCGAATATTCGGTGCGGTTTTTTATATGCCTTGTAAGAAAGATTAAACTCTTCTTTCTTTAATACGGGCTTTTTACCGGTCAACGCACGCAGATAATAAAGTTTAGCGCGACGTACTTTACCGCGACGGTTCACTACAATCTCTTCGATGAAAGGCGACTCGATGGGGAAAATTCTTTCCACACCTACATTACCCGACATTTTACGAACCGTGAAACGCTTTTTGTTACCGTGACCCGAGATACGGATAACATCTCCGCGGAATTGCTGGATACGCTCTTTGTTACCCTCTTTGATACGGTAAGATACGGTAACGGTGTCACCACTACGAAACTCGGGGTGCTCTTTACCGCATGCGAATGCTTCTTCTGCAATCTTTACTAAATCCATTTTTAATAGCTATTTAAAATGTTCATACTGAAACGTAATTTAACAGGCCACTTCTCCTGCCAGAGATTACGAAAAGCGGGGCAAAGTAACGACTTTTTCGCCACATAAACAAATATGCCGTCGATTTTTTCGGACAAACCGCTCTTGCAAGGTTAACAAAATTCAATCTTGGGAGCAATTTTTTGATATATTATCTTCAAATTTGTAATTTCGTCCAAGAGAAAAAACGACATACTAACATTCTTCACATCATGATAAGAAAACTCATAGGAATAACGGCCATATATTTGTCCGTTTCTTTGTGCGGACTGGCACAAACCGAACGCATCGTCATTCTGCACACCAACGACACCCACAGCCAAATGGAACCTTTCGCAGCCACCCACAAAAAATACGGAGGTTTGGGAGGGGCAACGCGACGCATGGCTATCATAGACAGTATCCGCAATGCCGAACCTAACGTATTATTAGTCGATGCCGGCGACGCTATCCAAGGGACACCCTATTTCAACCTTTTCAAAGGCGATGCCGAATTCGAAGCGATGAACGCCATGCGTTACGATATTCGCACTATCGGGAACCATGAATTCGATGCGGGTATGACCAAACTGGCTCAACTGATAAAAAACTCGACAGCCGATTTTATCTCTTCCAACTACGACGTATCCCACACACCTTTGCACGGAACCTTGCAACCGTGGGTCATTAAAAAAGTCGGGAAATATAAAATAGGATTTTTAGCCCTGAACGTCAATCCCGCCAATCTCATTCCTTCGGAATCGTGTAAAGGAGTGATATTCCACGATCCTATCCAAGCAGCCAACGAAACCGCCGCTCTGCTTAAACAAAAAGGTGCGGATATCGTCGTGGCCATATCGCATTTAGAATACACGGCACAAGACAAAAAAGACGTCACCGACCCACAAATAGCGACAGCAAGCAGCGACATAGACATCATCATCGGGGGGACATTCGCATACGGTCATCAACCCCGACAGTATAGACAATAATCCTCTCTCTACCCTACAATACCAAGTCAAAAACAAAGATGGGAAAAACGTACTCATCGCTCAAACCGGAATGAGCGGAGCTTACTTGGGCTGCATTACCATAGAACCTCGAAACTAAACTACTAAATCGTTATGAAGAAATTAAATACATACTGTTCCATCGGCTGTCTTTCGGTCGTTTTGTCAATCCTCTCGTCCTGCTCCACGTCCCGACAGGAATTCGACATTTCTTACAAACTCATTCCCGTCGATGCCCGCTGGGACAAGACTCCCGAACCGCTCATGGAACAGATAGTCGATAAATACAAGACAAGTGTCGACAGTATAATGAGTATCGTCATCGGGAAATCGAGCCAATACATGGCTCCGGGCAGACCCGAGACCCCATTGACCAACCTCTCGGCCGACATCATAAAAACCGAAGCTCAACGAGATTTCGGTCAACCGGTCGATTTTGCGATTATCAATACAGGGGGGATACGCAATCCACTCATGCAGGGAGATATTACATTGGGCGAAATATATTCTATCTTCCCTTTCGATAATACATTATGTCTCATAAAACTAAAAGGTTCCGATGTACGCGAGTTACTCAATATCGTAGCTTCCCGGAACGGAGAGGCCGTGAGCAAAGATGTACACATGACTATTGCCGACGAAAAAGCCATCGAACCGACCATCAACGGCAGACCTATCGACGACGATCGTATCTATTCCATCGCCACGATAGACTATGTAGCCAACGGCGGGGATCACATGACCCCGTTCCTGAATGCAATAGAACGGAAAAACAGCAACACTTTCATGAGAGATGCCGTTATAAATTTCATCGAGAGAGAAAACCGGGAGGGACACACCATCGCACCTCCCCAAAGGGGGACGCATAATCTCATCGAATAACAAGTAACCGGACATGAAAAAGATAATCGCCTGTATCGGGACGTTTTTTGCTTTGGTAACCCTATCCACGCAAGCTAAAAACCCGTATCTGCTTCAAACGGCCGATCGGTCGGCTATGGAGCACTGGGTCGACTCGGTGTTCGAAACGCTTTCTCCCAAAGAGCGAATTGCACAACTGTTAGTTATTACAGTGCGCAACAGCGATACCCCGCAAAACCGTAAAAAACGTTACAAAGGCTCATACAGGAGCAAAAAATCGGGGGACTGCTTTTCGACTCAGGAACAGCAAAAGACCAAGCCAACTTAACAAACTACTGTCAGTCCTTATCCAAAGTTCCCCTGATGATCACTCTTGACGGAGAATGGGGGCTCGCCATGCGTTTGTCCGATACTCCGCGCTTTCCGGTCAACATGATGTTAGGAGCCGTTCAAAACGATTCTCTCCTTTACGAATACGGCCGTGCCGTAGGGAAGCAATGCAGGCGCATGGGCATACATGTCAATTTCGCTCCGGTTCTCGACATCAACAGCAACCCGCGTAATCCGGTAATCGGCAAACGTTCTTTCGGAGAGTCTTTAAAAAATGTCTCGTCCAAAGCTATCGCATACGCCAAAGGATTGGAATCCGTAGGAGTCATGGCCGTTGCCAAACATTTCCCGGGCCACGGAGACACCTCGGAAGACTCGCATAAGACACTCCCCCTTGTTCCTCATAGCAAGGAAAGGCTCATGAGTACCGAAATACCTCCATTCAAAGCATATATCGACAGCGGGCTATCGGGCATAATGGTGGGGCATCTGAATATTCCTGCATGGGATGCCACCAATACCCCCTCTTCCTTATCGCCGATTATCACCCGCGAACTTTTATGCGACTCCTTAAATTTCGAGGGGTTAATATTCACCGATGCTTTAAAAAATGAAGGGAGCATCGAAATTCGGCAATACGGCACTACGAGCCATACTCGCCGGGAACGACATCGCTCTGAACCCATCGAAACCCGAAGAACAGTTGAACAGCATTTTATCGGCTATCGAGCAAGGAAAGATAACTCAACAGGCCATCGATGAAAAATGTAAAAAAGTGCTACGCTACAAATACGTTTTCGGATTAGCAAACTATACACCCATAAAAACCAAAAACCTTATCGAAGATTTGAACGCTCCCGAATACGATGCCCTTAACCGAAAGCTCAACAGCGAGGCCATGACCTTGCTACGTAACAGTCAAAATCTAATTCCTATCACACATTTGAACAAGGGCAGAATCGCCGTTGTATCCGTGGGGAACGACACGGAATCGGTTTTCCAGAAAACAATAACGCTATACGCCGACAACGTAGGCCGTTTCGACGACAGCAATCCACTGCCTTCACTGCTGGACACACTGAAACATTACGATAAAATCATACTGGCTGTACATAGCGGCAAAGCCGAACATAGAGCCAGAATCGGCCGTATATGCCAAACCGGGAAAGCAATAGTCGCATGCTTTCTCTCCCCTTATCAGATGAATCGATTAAGTCACGAATTGACTCATTGTAAAACGCTTTTTATTAGCCTACGAAAATACCTCGTTGGCACAAGAATATGCAGCACAAGCCCTATTCGGAGGATATGCCATAAAGGGAAAATTACCCGTAAGTTTAGAAGGTTCGTTCAAACTGGAAGAAGGCATATATATTCCAAAGTGCCGATTGGGATATGCGATTCCCGAATCGGTCGACATGGACAGCCGGATATTGTCTGCTGTCGATTCCATTATAACACAAGGGATTAAAGAAGAAGCATTCCCGGGCTGTCAATTATTGATTGCCCGACAAGGAACAGTAGTCTGGAACAAGGCTTACGGATACTTCGACTACGAAACTCACCGCCATGCAGTCGCCACAAACGACCTCTATGACTTGGCATCCGTCTCGAAAGCGACTGGTACTTTACCGGCTATCATGAAGGCTTATGACAACGGACGTATAGATTTGAACAAACCGATGAGCAAATACTTCGCTCCACTGCGAAATACCGATAAAAAAAGTCTGACGATCAAGGAAGCTCTTTTACATGAAACCGGTATGCCTGCCTCATTGCAAATGACTTCGGTCATTATCGACCCCAACAGCTTCACGAAACCATTAATCAAGCGTAGGAAAAGTAGCATCTACTCCATACAAATAGGGAATAACGCTTTTGCCAACCGCAATGCCCAACTACGCAAAGACCTACTATCCTCTCGGAAATCGGATCGATTTCCCATGAGAATCGCCCAGAATTTATATGGTTCGAAATCTTTGCCCGACACCCTTATCAACCGTATCATCGAGTGCAAATTACGCCCCTCCAAACGATACTTATATAGCTGCCTGAATTTCGTCTTATTGAAAGAGACTGTCGAAAGCGCCACCGGCATTGCGATGGACAAATATTTGCAGCAAAACATCTACGGACCCTTAGGCATGCAAACGACCGGATATCGCCCTCTCGACCGATTTCCAACCGAAAGAATCGCACCGACAGAATGCGACAACTTCTACCGGAAGCAACAACTAATAGGGTATGTCCATGACGAAACAGCATGTTTTTTTTCGGAGGCGTACAAGGCAATGCCGGACTCTTTTCCAACGCCAACGATTTGGCTAAACTATGCCAAATGTGGCTAAACAAAGGACATATGGAAACGAAAGAATTTTATCCCCGAAAACCGTAGAACTGTTTCTGACAGAAAAAAAGCTCGACCAGCCGCAGGGGGCTGGGATTCGACAAGCCCGATATGGAAAACCCGGAAAAAAGCCCTACGGCCATCGAAGCATCGGCCTCGACCATCGGTCATTTAGGCTTCACCGGCACTTGCTTTTGGATAGATCCCGAACAAGAACTCATCTATATATTTTTATGTAACCGGGTATATCCTCCCACGCATGGCGCGCTATCTCAATTGAATATACGTCCCGAATTATTCTCGACCATTTACAGGTCCATAAAAAATCATTCGAAATAGAACGACAATATCACCATATTCGATGTCGCTTTCTTCAAGGACTGAGTAAATTTAATATCGGCCGGATCCCTTTAAATCATTTCGTTTCCGGTTAATGACGTCTGTAAGTCCGAAACAGAATTTCAATTCGGGAATCAATTTAAAATATGGTAAATAAAAGTCACAACCGAGGCCGATAGTCAAATAACCGTCGAATGTATTCAGTTTAAGCAAATCGTTTCTCTTTTTCGATACGTCGGCCGTTCCCATGACTCCCCCGATCAGGTATGGACGGAAATTATTACAACGCAAAGCACTGAATTTCAATTCGATAGGGACGACGATATAATTCGATTTAATGTCTTGTGTCCGATATTCCTGCGTCGCCGTCTCTCTAAACTTCACCACTTTATTCCCGAAAAATATACCCGGCGAAAATCTCAAATTCAAATGGGGGCACAAATAAAGGTCGGCCATCAAATTCACATTGAACCCGGGTGAAAAATCGGGAATATCCATGTACCAACTTTCTCCACCATCGGTAACGAAACCCGAATGTACAAACTTCATATCTTGCACATGCGTACCAATAGAAAAGCCCAAATGCAAGAGTTTATGATCTGCATACGGTAAATTCTGTACTTTACGAGGTTGAGCACATACACATACCGGCCACAACAACGCTATGCACGCCACGAAAACGTACAATCGTCCCACGTATCTACGGACCGTAAATCCATGTAATACTTTCCCTTGTATATCACTACCTCTATTCATAGTACGATAACTATTTATCAAACGGAAAAACAAGCGGTATATTGTTCCACAGGAATTGTATTTGACACACAAATTCCTACTCCTTTTCTTTTTTGCAATAGAGATAAAAATGCTACTTTTGTGTCGCAATTAGATCTAATTATTTCAAACTAAAAACTAAAAACAATGGCTTACGTAATTAATGACAACTGTGTGGCTTGCGGTTCTTGCATTAGCGAGTGTCCGGTAGAAGCGATTTCGGAAGGTGATATCTACAAAATCGATGCAGACAAATGTTTGAGCTGCGGTACTTGCGCTGAGGTTTGTCCTAACGACGCTATCCACGAAGCATAAGCACACCGGTAAAAAATTAAAGAAAAGGCTACTTGGTTTTACCAAGTAGCCTTTTTAATTCAGCAGAAAATTCGTAGGAGTAGACTTGAATTTTAGAGATGAATCTCTTGCCGACAGCCTTATTCCAAATCTTCTTCGGAGAGGAGTTGAGAAAAGACAACATAGGAGTTTTCGATTGTAGGACTTAACCCTCCGTCACTTCGTGACACCTCCCCTATATTTTGCGTCGCAAAACACAGGGAGGAGTTTTAAAATAGCTCCGAACAGTAAGGGCACAAGAGACGACAAGGGAGGAGGTTTAATACCCCTCTAACGCATTTTTTAGCGAATAAATGGATTGTGTTTGTCCTCCTCCATTGTGTTGCAGTGCAATAGGGGAGACACCGAAGAAACAACAGTTTCTGAGGAGAAGAGTTAAAAAAGCAGCTGAATCGACTTTTGACAAAACTCAACCTCTCCGTCACTCACGTGACACCTCCCTATATCTTGCGTTGCAAAACACAGGGAGGAGTTTTAAACACACCGTAAGGACACGAGAGACGACAAGGGAGGAGGTTTAATATCCTTCTAACGCATTTTTTAGCGAATAAGTGGATTGTGTTTGTCCTCCTCCTTGCATTGCAGTGCAATAAAGGGAAGATACCGAGAAACATCAGTTTCTGAGAAGAGGGGCTGGAATATACAAGGACGATCTCCACGGATCACCTATTGAGCTTATTTTTTTTATTATCACGAAACTCCAATTTACAAAACAGAAAATAAAAAACGTGACAACTCATATCCGAGAAGTCACGCTTTCTATAAATAGTTATAACTCTTATCAGTTATTATCCGCCGGTTTCACCGATACATACGAACGGTTTTCTTTACATTTACGGAACACTACCGTACCGTTTACCAATGCGAACAACGTATGGTCTTTTCCAATACCCACGTTTTCTCCGGGATGATGAACAGTACCTCTCTGACGAACCAAAATATTACCGGCCTTAGCATATTGTCCACCGAATATTTTGATACCCAATCGTTTGCTTTCCGATTCACGACCGTTCTTCGAACTACCAACACCTTTCTTATGTGCCATTTTCTTAGAAGTTTAATAGGGTTAAGCAACAATTTCTTTAACTAACACTTCGGTGAAATATTGACGGTGACCGTTCAATCTACGGTAACCTTTTTCTTCTTTTCTTCTTGAAAACAAGAATTCTTTCACCTTTCACGAGGCCTTTTTTACCGAAACCGTCGTTCGAAACGACCTCACACACGACTTTCGCACCTTCCACGGTGGGAGTGCCCACAGTTACAGCTCCGTCTTTATCGACGAGCAATACTTTGTCAAATTCGAGAACAGCTCCATGCTCTGCTCCCAGATAGTGGACAAACAATTTCTTTCCATTTTCTACTTTGAATTGTTGTCCTTGAATCTCAACAATAACGTACATTGTATTTTTATTTTTACGTTCTCTCTGCCGGGCAGGGGTCAACCGAGACACCTCTTTTTGAGCCCATATCAGAATCAGCCCACAAAAGTACTATAAAAAATCATTCCGCACAAACATTCCGCCGATTTTCTCTGAAAAAAGAAAATCTATACCTCCACAATCAATTCCTAAACAAAAATCTTTTTTCTTGTAATATATTTCTCGGAACTCTTTGGGCGAGCACCCTTTTTTTTCTTCTTAAATATGCGATTGAAATTCGACAGATTATTAAATCCGCATTCATAGCATATTTCGGCAACCGTTTTCGTCGAATCGACCAACTGTCTTGTCGCATGCCCCAAACGTATATCGATAATATAATCCGACAGACTTTTTCCTGTTCTTAATTTGAAAAATCGGCTGAAAGAGACCGGCGTCATATCGGTAAGCTCCGCCAATTGCGACAATCTGATTTCTTCCGTATAATGTAAATTGATATACTCCTCCACTTTTTTTGTACCCGACGACTATCCGACGCAGTCTTGGATCTCGCGAAAGAACTGCTCGACAACGTGCGGGCATCATCACAAATCGACAATTCATACAGGATTGTCAAAAATTTTACGAACTGATAAAATCCCGGTTCTCCCTTTAACAAAGAGTCTATTGTCGAATAGACTTTCATCACCGCATGCAGAGGGAATGACAATCCCTTTTGCGCCCTATCGAGCATTTTACGGATAGACGTGAATTGCTTCTTGTCAATAAAATTATTGGAAAACAAATCCGGAGAAAACTGTATAGTAATTTCCCGAATCTGCTTGGATTGACAGTTTCCTTGTTCCCATACATGCTCCAAATTATCCCCGCAAAGCAAGACCAAATCATAATCGCCGATCTCTTCTACCGAATCTCCGACAATCCGCCTTACTCCTGCTCCATTCTCGACGAAATTCAGCTCGTATTCCTTATGATTGTGCAAAGGATACGTAAACTCCGTTTTGTATCGTTCCACAATAAACAAGCAATCTTTTTCCGACAATGGAGATATTTCTGTAATGATATGCTTATTCATGCTATAACCATATAAATGAGGGTATAAAGATACATATTCCGTTCAGCATTCAAAATTATAAGTACAATTTTTTATACCTCACCTCCAAAGAATTAACACCCATTCGGAATTGATTAAAAACCCAAATGCAAAAAAAACTCTCTTGACCCAATAAGCTGATTCAGTAGAAAATTAGTGGGGATAGACTTGAATTTTAGAGATGAGTCTCTTGTCTATAATCCACTCTGAGTACCTGTTGAATCGATATACCCTTTTAATTATCGACTAAGTCAATAATCTCCCGTATTTCTCCCGGTCGCATTTAAACGGACAAGCCCAACTTATTGAACTACAATAAATTGGGCTAAAATCAGTCGGGGTGAGACGACTCGAACGTCCGACCTCCACGTCCCGAACGTGGCGCGCTAACCAACTGTGCTACACCCCGCACTTAGTTTTGCGGGGACAAAGATACACAAAGTTTGGGAAAAGTAAAACGAATCTTTCAAAAATCTATATTTAAAATAGAAATATCTTCTTTTTTCATTTTTACAGTAAAAAATTAGGAAGATAATCAAAAATAATTCTATCTTTGCACACGCAAAAATGATGGTGCCATAGCTCAGTTGGTAGAGCAAAGGACTGAAAATCCTTGTGTCACTGGTTCGATTCCCGTTGGCACCACAAAAAAAGGACTCGTAAAGACGAGTCTTTTTTTGTATTCGGACATTACTCACGACCGAGACACTCGGCAACATACAAAATATAGAGGAGCAAGCGAAGACATCTCACCGAGAGTGAATATAATGCTTCCCTCTTCTCAAAATAAAAACGATAACCCGGCACAAACATCAGTCGCTACGATATTCGTGTTATAACGGTATTGTCCCCCTTTCAAATCAAGTTGCAACAGATACTTCTTTCCTACTTGTCGAGAGCAGGTAAAAACGGCATAATAACCGACGTAATCGGAAGAAAGATTCTTGTAATTATAACACCATGCGGATAGAAGGGCGGCATCGTCAATCGAGGAAGGAGTATGAAATAACCGACTATCAAAAGTCATAGCATAATTTCCACCTATTTCCAGTCGTAAAAACCAATCTTTCGACATGCGGGAAACAGACAGCGCCACCTCTGGCGTAACTTCTCTCACACTCATTTTCCGCAACGGATAGACATACTCAGCTTTTACTCGCCCATAATTTACTCGTGGCTGTACAGAATAATTCCACCCTTTTCTACGAACCGCTTCATAGAATCCCGAAAGGGTGAGTCTGTATACATGACTACTATACTGTTCGGCTTCTCCAATTTTCGGATAAATCTGGTTCGCCGCATCACCGAAAATATTTTCGGTCCCCAATTTCAATTCATAATTCCCAGTCAATTTTATACCCCAGCTCTCAATACCCGACAAACTTTTCCGATACAACCACTCTCCGGCGAAAGTATGCCGCCCAATCCGAGCCATAGGCAATTCGTTCAAGGAAGATATAATCTTTTCACACGAGAAATAGCGATACGCCACATTCCCCACGAAACCACCCGAACGCGAAGTGTGCACACCCAAACTTCCTCCCCATTCGTATCCGTTATAATACGTGGAATAATTATTTCCGGCAAATCGGTTATAATGCATTCCCAACCCGGTGAGATGATAGACTTTCGAAACACCCAGCTCACTATAAAATTTAATTCCGTTGGTTTGCTTGTACTTTCGTCCTGAGACCGAAATATCGAACAAATAGGAAGGAGATACCGGTATCGACAAACCTAGGGAAAAGCGATAAATCCGACGTGGTGTTTTTAGGTCTCGGATCTATTCCTCGATAAGCGACGGAGGCCTCGTACGAAAAATTACCGCCCCATGTTATCGATTCATAACGAGCGGCATATCCCCCTGTAAAGCTATAAATCTCTTTCGACAAGTCTCCGCCCACCGAATCGGCCAACAAATAGGGGTACAACAGCTCCCAATCGGAGGTCTCGTTCCACTTCAAATTTTTCACACGTCCATTTCTATACAACGCATTTCCCCACAAACAATAATTCTTTTTTCGTATGTACGAATCGGCTTGAAAGCCTATCGACTTTTCACCGTCTCCCGATTGTAACAACACAGGCTCGCTCTCCGAAGTATATTGTCCGCCGACGGTTGCCCGCGTAAGAGACGAAGAATACCTGTCATAGCGTACCGCAGGATTACGATACGACAATTCGACAAAAGATGCAACTACCGATCGATGTTCCCACAACCGATCCCATATAGAAACCCGAACCGTATCTCCGGCTCGTAACTCACAGAGACACACCAAGCATAATACGCAAAAGACACACAACTTTTTCATATCCCTCTAATCTATCAACTCTTGACCTCTACTCCGTCATAGGTTTCCGTTTCGGCCTTCGTACCATTTGCATCTATCGCCGTATGCTGTTGCTCTATCAAAGAGGGCACACACTCGGTATTGAAATCGGCAGACGAATCGTTGGTATCCTTCAATACCCGACGACCGTCACGGGTGAGATAAAGCATTTTTCGACGCACACTTTTGAAATAGCGAGTCTTATCGTGGTCTATCGTACCACAGTGTGTCCACCCCCGGTCCAACGAAGGGGCCGTGACATTCCACACATACTCCGATTGTACACTGGTATTCACTGCATCGATAATCCATTCGTTCGGTACTTTATAGGCGGTTTGCTCCATCGGGAAAGTCCCGGCCGGTAAAACCATAACATAGGAATAGGTATATAAATTTTCGGTCAAGAATTTTTCTTTCTCAATGGGAATTCTCGCTATGGCAAATCCCCTGAATCCCCGATTGTGGAGAACCCAAAAACTTTTCGTGTAACAATAACACTTATCGAGATTAGGAACGGTCGGACTGTCTATATCCAAATGAGCAGGAACCGAGGATTCGTCATACCACTCATAATCCGCCCGACTCAAATCAAATGAATTGGGATTCGCGATACGATGGTCTATACCCGTATCGCAAAGAATAAACGACTCTCCGGGAGCGACCGGATGGTCTGTCCCGCTACCGGGGATTACATACACAGCCTGTACAGTCATGTGAGTGCTCATAATATCGGGGGTATAATCGAATTTTTTGGGCCGTAACAAATTTCGACTCCATCAAAGCGACCCCATCGGCATATAGCATGTGATCGGTATTGTTATAGATTTTCACATAACCATCTCCATAGTATTGTTTTCCAGAAGACTGCAATGTCCCGGTAAAAAATATTTCCTCTATAATGAAGTCGTCTTTATTCTCTACCTGATAACTACCGATAGAAACACTTCCTTGTGCTCCCATAAGCTCCAATGACCTAGCATACCCCGATAACGAAGTATGAATTGTGCTATCGGCAGTCTGATAAGTTATCGCAGCTTCATAAGAACAATCGTATAATCCCTCGGGCAATGTAATTCCTTTACGGGTCGTAAAACTGGTAACCATACCCGACGTAATATTTCGAAATTCAAAGGTTTCACTTTCCACAGAAATCCCCGACAAATCCGACGGATACCAGACATCGATTTCGACAGTCGTCCAACGTATATCCGTTCCTCGTCACAACTGCAAAACAAAGCCAGCATGCATAAGGAAACACAGAGTGTAATTCTATTCATATATTTCATAATCAAAAATTTAATCGATCATAACGTAAAATTAAGTTCCATACCGAAATAAGGATCCACATTGCGCCGTATGAGCAGACCATTCATCTTATATGAAGGAAGATAATCTAGAATACGATTAGCGAACAATGACAATCTCAACCATTTGCCTATCGTTTTGGTCGCTTTCAGGTTTACATAAACGGCCGTGGGTATTGCTGTTTTTTATACAAATCGTCGTTATATGTCTTTATAAGAAACTGCAATTTAGGATCGGCAGCTGACTCCTCGGTATAGGGATATAACTTTCCGTCGCTTGCTGCCATATAGCTCACCGGGACTCCATTTTTCCACATTACCCGAGTCGAAACAAACCACATGCACTGTACCGATGTGGAAAAATCAACCCCCATTCGGGTATTTGAGTATCTAACTGAAAATTAGTATTAAACTGTTCGTTTACTCGACCGTCATTCCAATCGTACAAACCCACGTATTCTTCCGAAACCGGACGGTTGTCCACTACATCGGCCACAGTCTCGAACATAGGACGACTATTCGTATATACCGAACGGAACCAAGCTCCGTTTACAACGACGGCAGTCCTCAGTGCCGATATACGTTGTGAAGTAAATTGAAACTCGATACCCTGTTTATCGATGCGGCTCCCGTTGGCCGACTGTCTATAACCATTCAACGCCTTCATATCGGTATAAGGAATGTCTTCCAAAGCAGGAGGCCCTTGTAACCCAGAGGCATCGACTGCCGAATGGTCATACTTCCGATAACTGAACGGAGCATAAAAAGAGGAAGTCCGAAATCCCGATGTAAGATTTTCATGAAAATAAGTTACCGATAACCGGTTTCCTCAAATGAAATATCGCCTCGTACTTCCCACTTATGATTACGAGCCGGTTTCAAATCATAATTGGTTATATCTTCGATATAAGTAATTATATTTACCCGACTATATTCGAGCGGTTTATTCACATCGTAATAATTGAGTTGCACTATATCGTTATACCACAAATCGGGATAAAGATAGTCGAGCGTAGGCATCTTGGTCGTCACACCATAACCTCCCGAAATCGAAATGTGCAAGTCTTTCCCAGCGACGGGAATCGCAGGAAGCTCCATTGTGCATTCGCACGAGGATCTATATAAGGCTTTCCTTGTAACAAATATCGCTCGCTCATTCCTATCTGTGTCACAGAACGAGCTCCTACTTGCAGTTCCAATTTATTCTTCCCCAGCAAGAACAATGTATTTCCTTCCAAGAAGAACGACAGATTCTGCAAAGCCGGAATATCGCTATAAGCCCGAGGGCGAGCCCCCCAGCTCGTCGAAATAGGGTGGGATAAATCATAGACTTGCCCCTTCCCGAAATTTTTGGAATAATTCCATTCGCCACCGGCTTTGGCGTTCAACCGATATTTTGCGCCTTCCCAGCCGAACTCCCCTTTGGCTTTCAGAAAAGCATTCACCGGTTTCCCATCGCATAAATAATCAGCCACATACTCCGAAAAAAGATAAGTACCGTCATGAACCCCGGGCTCTTTACCGGTAGGTGCAACCGTCGCTCGCTGAGGACTAATAAGCTTCGTCCTTTTCAACTGATCGGACTGAGCACTCACCGACGCATCGAGATTTACCGTTTTTATCCATTTTAACCGAGGAAACGTCCATTTGAAATTGTTTGTCAAAGAAGCTCTGTTATACGACGATTTATATTTGTCTATTTTTTGATAGCTCAAATCGGGATCTGTCTTTACGTTATCGAAAGATCCCGTATAATCCGCACTCGGTGTCCATGTCATCTCCCACTTATCCCTCTTCCATAACTTCGAAATGCGAACAGAAAAATTCACTCGCTTATAATTTTCAAGATTATTCCGGGGATCTACTTTCGAATCCAAAAAACCGCCGTCGACATTCAATGTGAAATCATGGTTGGGAACTGTAAAACCTTTCCCCACCGAAAACAATTTGCTATATTCATCGGCTTTTAAAACGAGCTGTAAGGGGTGTCGCCTTTCTCACTCTCTTTATATTTACCATACCACTGGTAAGATTTCCGTATTCGGCCGAAGGTATACCCCGCACAATCTCGACACTTTCTATATCGTCTGTTGTCAGCGTGCGCATATCTACCCCTTTGTTCGTCATATTTCTGAGCGATTCCGGCGAGGTCCCGTCCGAAAGAAGTTCCCCGGGAATATATTGCAGATTCGCATCGCCGTTAAGAGGAGCTCCATCTACTAAAAAAAGAGTTCCCAACGATGTAATGGCATAATCGGGATTGGAATATTGTTCTCCCGATGAATTCAGCGTTCCCGTTTCTCTCAACTGTATGGAATTGACCTGTCCCATCGAAGGGGTCTTGGATATATTCCCCGGAAGCAGCTCCAATAAATCGCTAAAACTGGTAGGCTGCAAATGAGTCATCATTTCGCGATTTATTTTCGACGAGCTCACCAGCCCCTGCGACTCCCGCGCCGTCACGACAATTTCGTTCAACGAATTTCCCGAAGGGACCATTTTTACGGACAGCTTCGTATCACGTTTCAGTGTAACCCGTTTTTCATAACGATCGTATCCCACATAAGTAATACGCAGTATATAGTCGCCCGGATGCACAGAGGGAAAAGAAAATACTCCGTTATCTTTGGACAATATCGAATGAACCTCATCTCCATGCAGCAATTGTACAGTTGCAAACGATAACGGGTCTTTCGAACCTATATCCGAAATTACCCCCTCGAAAGAAACCGTAGCTACTTGCGATACATTCACAGAGTACATAGTCTCTATTCCCACATAACTTATTAATATAATGAAAAATAATCGAAGTCGCATGTCTTAATTTTTTGTGGACAAAAATACAAAATGCATAAATCTCGTACCCTCACCAAAAATGGCTATTCTATGTCTAAAAAATACCTATATATTATTATTGTAGCCCAATTATGCAGAAAATAACTTTGCGGTGTCGAATTAAAAAAATTTGTTATGAAAAAAATCTTACTTTCTACACTCCTCTTTATCGGAGGAATTTTAGGATCGATACAGGCAGAGGGTCCTGTATTTCAATGGGCGAAATCCTTAGATGGAAATCCCGGGAACGGAGGTGACAATGCTCACAGTTTGATAAAGAGCAGCGACGGAAAAATTCTGGTGCTCGCACAATTCGGGTCGATGAAAGACAACGATCCTGTTTACTATGGAGATGACATTGTCGGCTACGGCTGTGCTACTCAGGCAAACTCCGACAATTGTAATATCGTTCTTCTCAAATTAGATTCGGACGGGTCTAAAATATGGAGCCTATATAGCTTCTCCGGCGACGTAAGCATCTCTTCGAGTTCCATTGCCGCCACTTCTGACGGAGGTGCTGTCTTAGCATTAAAAATGAGATATGCATCCGGTATGACCGATAAAACCCCAGCATTCAAGGATGCCAAAAACAACACCGTGACCATACAAAACTGGAATACCGGTTACCGTACATACTATGCGGTTCTACTAAAAGTCAGCTCGGAAGGAGTTATCGAATGGAACAAATACATCGAAATAGACAACAGCCCCGAAGCCGCCGCTACTTATTACACAGAAGGTACACCAGACGGTATTTACCCTTACGCTACCGCCACTGACGAGAACGGAACATCTATTTAGCCGGGAATTATCGTAAAACCATGACTTTTTACACGGCAGAAAATTCGCCTGTACAATTAACTCCTCACAACACCGTAAACTGGAACGGTGACTCTCAAAAGACAGTAGGGGACTTGTTTATCGTAAAACTCGACGACAAAGGGAATTATTTGGGCCACTTTACAACCACAGTCTCCGGCACAATCGAAAGAGAACAAATAACCAATCTCATCTATGACAACGGTAAACTCTATTTCTACGGGACTGTAAAAACAGTAACGAAGGCTCGATCAATTTAGGCTCGATCAACCTCGTGCCTTCGTCGTTCGACGACATTCTCATCGGGGAAATCGATACCAACTTAGCCGTGAAATGGGCAAAATTAATAACAGCATTCGGGGCCAGCGACAGCAAGCACACTACCCAGACCAAGAACATGGACTATATAAACGGAAGTCTTTACCTTTCGGGAATGATGAAAGGAGGGTTCGCTCCTTATGGCGAAGAGGAAGCTCGAATAGCCTCTAAATCTACTCCGCTCAATGGGTTTGTAATCAAATGTGATGCTTCAAACGGAGAATGGTTAGGAGGTGTCTCTGCCGATGAACAAGGTATCGGCGGTTATTTCGAGAGTAGCCAAAGGGAAAGAAAACAATCTCTATGCCTACGGGTATAGCTGGGCAACCCCAATAAAGGTATTTGCCTAACCACGATAGATGAATCCAGTTGGGAAAAAACAGAAAAGATAGCCCTCATAACCGAAACCGGTATGGGTACAGCTTGGAGCTGTTTGGCAGACGGTACAAATTTCTACTCCTTTTCAAGAGGTAATAAAGCCGTCAATTTCTATAATTCCGAATTTACCTTACCTGCACCCACAGGTTGGGGAATGTTCATATCGAGCTGGAAACTCGACGATATAGCCACAGGGATAGAAACCCCGAATTTAGCCGGAAACGATACACGAATATACGGAGTGCAAGGAGGGGTAGTCGTCAATACCGAAGAACCTATCGATGTGTATATCTACAACATCACCGGCGCATTGGGTAAACAAATAAAAGTAACCGGCAACGAAACAATAGAACTTCCCAAAGGTATATATATCGCCAATAAGCAAAAAGTCATGGTTTACTAAATCATGGTTTATGAAATGTTTATATTTATAGAACGGTGGCGCATGCCACCGTTCTTTTGCATCAATCGAACAAACCAAAAATCCCGAACAGAGGAAACCTCTGCCCGGGATTGGGATCACATATCCTACCTATCTAATAACTTATCGACTATTCTCTTTATCGATTGAGGCTAACCGTGCATACATTTCTACCATAGCGAACTGTGTCAACAGCCACTTCGAATCGTTTTTCGTTTTTCCGCTCCAATCATCGTTAAACAATCCGTTTTCTCACGCATTACCGTCCAAGCGAAATCCAGATTTTCCCTAAAAGCATCGATATACAAACTATTACGATCTATACCATACAGCTCAACGAATCCCCTAAACATAATAGCGGTAAACCAAACATCACCCCGATTCAGTACTTTATATTTACGACCCGACTGCGAATCGTGGCTAAAAACCGATTGTAACAGGCGGCAGCCAGCCGTTGGGCATCCTGCAAATATTTTTTTTTCACTTGTGATTCGATACAAAAGCGCTGCCGATTGCATCATTTGTCCACTGTTATAAGCAAACTTCGCCCTACCGATTTCTCCGTTCAAACTCTTATTATCGAAATATAAACCGTCTGCGGGATCTTGCAGATTTTCTTTCGTCCACTCATACAATCGAATTCCTGCTTGCAAATAAGAACTATCGCCGGTCGCTAAAAAGAGTTTCGAAGCATACACCGAACCCGGAGCATTGGAACAGGTATTTTTCCCGTTCTTTTTCTGCTCGCACCAATATATGCCATATCCCAATTTATCATCGGTTCCACTTTCTATAAACCGCCAAACCATCTTGGCTTGTGTAAGATATTCTTTTTTTTCCCGGTCAACAAATACAAGTCGGTAAAATCGAGTCCTATCCAAATATTATCGTCATAGAATCTATCGGAAACCGGAGCCGTGTTTATATACGAAGCATACGCTGTCGGAGTCCTCCGCGTGTCGAGATACATTTCCAGTCCGGGACGAACCGTTTTAGTCAACACTTTTCGGAAATCGGACTTCGGTTTTACTTCTAGAAGAGCTGTAACGGCCGACAGGCTCCCCGAAAAAGGCCACAGATAGGAATAAAGTTTCTGTTGCTCGGCCTGTTCTTGATTAGAAAGATAGGAAACTTTCAAATGGTTGTCAAAGGGATAAGTCTCCCTGAATAAAGGAACATCTTCAACTCCATAAAGTTTTTCAATGGCCTTGAACGTATCGGCCGCACGAGTATAGTTATCGTTCTCTGCAAAGCTTTTTCCTGAAAAGAACAAAAGAAAAGCGAGCGCAAAGCAACGACCAAGCATAATTGAGAATAATTTCTTCATACGATTTTACAATTTTTTTCGGGAAATTTCCGTTTCCCGGCTTTTTCCATCGATATAAAAACGAACAAAAAAAATCACCGAGCAGAGGACAATCCCCAGCCCGGTGAAAAAACATAAAGATATTATTTAACTATTACTTTATTGGAATATACAGCGTTACCACAATTTATCCGAACAACATAAACACCGCCATGAGCCATATCGAAAGAACAATCGGAATCCGCTACTGTCGAGGCAACACAATTGCCCAACAAATCGAACACCATAACGTCATCGACAACAGCGCCATTGGTCAGAACCTGAATAGTCGACCCACTGACTGTCACAACCGGCTTGACAGCTGCCGAAACTTCCTCAATAGCAGTGGGATCGCCTTGTTCTACCAACAGAGTCAATGCATTGAGATCGACCGTCAACTTGTAATAGCCATCAGACGGAACGGTAAACTTATTGTCATGGTTACCGGCAGTAAAATAAGAAATCGTATACGTTTCACCTAACGTAATGAGCTGATTTCCCTCTTGTGTTTGATCGAATACAAAACAGTTTTCCCAATTTCCGGCAATAAGTTGATTGATAAATTTGAATTCCGTATCACCTCCTTCGGAGTTCTTGGCATACAAAAATCCATTCCATGTAAACACACCTTCGCTTACTCTTGTCATTTCAACTCCGTCCTCGGTTTTCCAAGCTCCCGGTTCTCCTTTCATGGCACTACCGATCAGATATAAATGATCATAGTCGATTTTTGTAACCTCCATTTTCACGGTATTCAAATCGATCGTAATCGTATAAGTAGCCGTAGAAGCAATTTGGTACTCCGCAGTGGCGACTTCATCGGCACTGAAAACCGGTGCATAAGAACCAGATTTGACTTCAGATGCATTCGCCGGATTCAAGGATTGGCTATTGTCGTTGCTTACGATATAAAAAACCGGTCACGGGATCTTCGACTTCAAGTTTTCCTTTCCATGTATAGACACCGTCCGATTCTTTCGTCATAGCAACTCTTTCGGGGAATGCGCTACCGGCTAAATAGGCCTGTCCGAATTTCTCGACATCAAGAACGTCCAAAGAGCCTTCTGTCAAAGTCATCGTTTCTGCATCCAAATCGATCGTAATCGTGTACACCCCGGTTTTTTCTACTTGGAAAGAGGTGTCATAGCCACCGTGTTCGCCTTTGTCATACAACTTTGCAGGAACACCCGGAGTAACAACTTCGTGATCGGGCACATCGGGATTAGGTGCAAGACAAGGATCCCAGCCTCTTCCTACCAAGAATTTGAATCGACGGTCTCCCGTTTTATCCAACAACTCTCCCGTCCACGTAAATTGACCGTCTCCGACCTTCGTCATTTCAAGACATCGTCAGGACTCCAACCTGCTGCACAAGCATCTCCGACAACATACAAATTGTCATAATGATTGATAGCCGACATACCGAATACGGCCAACAAACACGCGATTAAAAATGTAATCTTTTTCATAAGTTTTTATTATTAAGTTTAACAAAAGAATCTACTTTACTGACCTATCAATACCTTTTGGTAAATACCTTATCCTCAGTATGAACCTTTACGAGATAAACACCTTTCTCATCTACCGACAAAGAAGCCCGACCGCCGTCGAAACTGCCTTCTTTAAGAATTTGTCCAAGTGAATTATAGACCCAATAATCGGTAGAAGAAGACTGCTCGATAACGATGTGTTTGTCAAGAGCATAAACCTTTCCCACAGGCTCGGTACTTTCAGGGGTCTCGATATCGGTAGTACCATCGGCATATTTCGACAAAGTAATGCGGTCTATATTAGGACCATACTCCGAATTATTCCCAATTTCTACCGTATTGCTTATCGTATGATCGAGGTCTACCCATATAGTTTTATGAGCCAAATTACCGCCGCTCGTTCCTCCTGTGCCGACAAATGAGACCTCTTGCCAAGAATCCATATTACCGTTCATCTTTACATAAGCCGTACAGGGAGAATCGGACATATAGTAAACAGTCATCGCATAAGTGCCCGATTCAGGGACTTTTACATCGTTAAACGTAATGGAGCGTCCATTACCTATCGAAGCCACATATTTCCCACCCGAACATAAACTATCTGTATCAGTCTTAACCGGTACACCGAACGGAATCGTATTGCCATCGGCCTCAGCCTCATATTTCATCAAAATAGGTTTAGGAAGTTGCGAAGACATAGAGAACAAAACAGCCGTTCCCCATGTTTTAACAAATCGATCGACACCGTATCTTTCGATGTTAAATTTTCCTTCCATTCGAATTGAATTTCCGACGGACATTCCCCATCTTTATAAATGTACGCATTGTATCGTTCACCGGAGGATAAAAACGAAAGAGGCACGGACACGGTACGAGCATCGTGTGTCAGCGAAGCGAAATACCACTCATTACCTTTGCAGCGTACGATACTTACATATTCGTCGGGAACAGCTTCAAGACAGCGGGTATCGTCCCATGCAGCCGGTACAGTCTTTAAAAATTCCCGAGCAATGTTATATTCGATATTTTCGGGAGCATCGCCGATATGTTGTACTCCCGATTCAAAAACTACCGATAAAGCCAACTGGTGCGCTGCTGTCGTCTTTTGATGGATGCACCCGTTTTTATCGGCAAAATCTACCGGGACATAATCGGTCGACCCGATAGCCCCTCGGATAATCGCCGAGTTTATATTATGGATATCGGGAAAAGTCGTAAAAACCGTATTCTCCAACACGGCCTCAGATGTCAGCAAATGCGGCCATGTTCTCCTCAAACCGGTCGGCTTAGTACAGGCATGTAAATTAAGCAACAATTGCTTTTCGGCCGTTACCTTCAAAAGCGAATCGTATTTCTTCATCATAGCCTGATCGTCACTTTCCCAAAAATTCGACTTTCAACCCTTTAACTCCTTGCGACTTCCAATTCTGTACCATAGAAACCATCGCCGACTCATCGGAAGGAAGCGAGTTTTGATTCACCCATACGAACACTCCCACCGATTTGGAGGATGCATAATCCACTACCTCTTTCAACGAAACACCGTTCTGCTCCCAGCATTTGTCCAATGTGAAATATTCCCAACCTTGCTGTTTAGCCCAATCTATATATTTCTTAATGTTACTCATGCTAAGATAATCGGAGTGGAAGTCTTCTCCGCCGAAATTCCATACAGCACGTCCGGGTTTTACCCACGACAGATTAGTCAAGGCCGTTTTATCGTTCAAATTTTCCAATATAACCGACTCTGCTATCGATTCTAAGGAACCCACCATGAGAACTCTCCACGGCGTATACAAGGGAAGAGTAGCAGCGACATTCCCAACCAGCCGGTAACCGTAGGCTTTCGTCTCTTCATTCACAAACAACGAGCTTCCACAATAATTCCCATTGACCATCGCTTCGGTCAGCAACAGATAATCGCTTCCCGTATGAACCAGCAATGGCAACGGGGTATATAGTTCACATGCCATAAATTCTGTATCGTTCTCTTCATAAAGAGCCTGATTATTTTTGGTATATTGCTGTGAATAAACTTTTTCCTGTCTTACCGGCAAACATTCGCTATTTTCGGCATAAACCGAAATGTCTCCGCTACCGAGAATCGCATAGCGGTAAGCCACGCCATCGTCATACACCCGAAAAATAAATTGTACGGTATGTCCGTCTTTATTACATGAAACTGTCGCCTCTTTATATGTATTATCATATCGACTGCGCTTTCCCGACGGTAAGCTATACGAATCGTCCACCAAACGTTCGGTAAAAGAGGGTTCGCTCAATCCCGTTGAAAAATCGCCTACCGAAGTGGTAATTCCCAAAGCCGATTTTTCCACAATAGAGGTAACCCCTTTCACAACCTTATAATACAAAAGCATCGTTATCGCTCACGACAACAAGTTTTATAGAATCGGAGGGAGAGACGGTTTCTCCGACGACAGTCTCTCCCCCCATACCGGGCAGGCTCCTGCCATCATCGCGCCGACCAAAAGACCATATATACATTTATTTTTCATTGTCAATATTTACTTCCTGTTTCTACAATAAAGCTACTTCACGATTACTTTTTGCACGACTCGTTCTTGCTGTACAATTACCCCCACCAGATAAGCACCGGGCGGAACAGGTATTCTATTCACACGACCTGCTATTTCACTCTCGTACACAATTTGGCCGGACAAGTTCACTACTTTACAAAATCCATCGGAATCCATAGTAATTACAATTTCGCGATTCTGCGTAGCGACATCGATTCCTTCGGCTACCGGTTTTGTAACAGAAGACGGTTTGTCACTGCCGAACAGTTGCCATTTCAAAAGCTGAAAAGAATCGGCTCCGTTATTTTCGATCGTCCTCAAACGATAGCCTTTATATAATTTAGTACCATTTACTGCAAATTTCATAGTTGCATACCGGCAAGGGAATACAAATCCATTGACTTCGCTTACGGCTTCCCAGTCTTTGTCAAAGCCTTCGACAACCCAACTCTTAGGGTCTCTCTCGGATAATCCTGACACGAAGTCAACGTATAATAGTCCAATCGATACGGTTTATCTAGTTCTACCTCGACATTGAATACCGGGCTTTCGTCACTATAATACTTCCGTTCCATATCCTGGTCGAAAAGATTAAAATATCTTTCATCGGCAATCGTAAAGGCTCCGAGCGGAGAACCTATCACATTGGAAAAAGACATCGACATTTTCGGTAATATCTGCCGGAAAATTTTTATGATCGGCCGATTCATAATAAGGTATCCCGAACAATTGTATTTCCCCGACATTCCGCCCTTTCGTATCGATACGATAATATCGGGCTGCCTTGCCTGCATCTGCATGAGGTTGACGGTTTATCGTAAACAAGGTAGCCGCACTATAACGGGTAGAGGCCCCGGAAGTCAATTGCGAGTAATTTCTCCCGTCAACCGAATATTCAAGGCTCCATGAATCGACATTTTGAGATGTAACTTCTCCCTCGGAAAATAGATAACCTGTAATCAAACAAGGGTCTGTACAGGTAATATATATGTAATCCGAAGAACCCTGTAAATCATAAGCCGTGTATTCATCGTTATCATTCAGAGCAGACCCGGAAATATCTTTTCCGTTAATCGTGATTACAGCATTGTCGGTAAGGTCATAAGCATAAGCTGCCTTCATCTTTTCGGGCTTCGGCATTTTAACCTCGGTCTCCCAGATTTCAAATTTATCTATATTAGGGCCACCGCCATTGTAAGGTGTGATTTTTATCGTATTATTGCCCTTATCGAGATAAATATACGAAAGCATCATACCGACCGGAGGGCGGTTCCAATCTTCTGTCGTCTCCGTCATACCTATCACCACCGGTGCATAAAATCCCGTTTGAACGGCTATGGAACGAATGAACATACTCGTGTAATAGGTACGGAACTCATAAGTGCCTTCCTTATCGACATAGACATTCCTAAACAAAATCTCGGACCCACTGTCGTTGTCCCCTACATAGGCATCTCCCCGAATATCCATTCACATATTTGACCTTTACCGGAGGTGTGAGAACCGCATCCTCTGCTTCCAACACTAAAGCGGATTTTGAGCACACAAGCCGACAGCAGGCAACAAAGAGAGTAGTAAAATCTTAATTTTTTCATTCCTTCGCAAATACAATTAAGCATAAGAACCACTTAGAATCTTTCCTAAACCAAAGACTCCAACAAGGATACTTCACAGTCGAAAAGGATAGAGAAACAACCGTTGTCCGAACAATATCTGTACTTACACGAGTTTTTCATGTTGGTAACATTCCAAGGGTTTTACATATCTATGACACAAAAACATCATACACCCTTATACCAAATGAAAAAAAAAATTTTACTACCACAAATAGCTGCACTGATCGCCTAAAAAATTTTTTGATTTTTTTCAAGGCCGTGGTTATCTGACCCTCAACGGTTTTTACCGAAATATTCAACCTCCGAGCTATTTCCTGATTCGTAAGATTCTCACTTCGGCTAAGCAAAAAAATGTTCCGACATTTGTCCGGTAAAGAAAAAACAGCCTCCTGAATCAAACGATATAATTCCTCGGTTTCAAGAGTAGACACACTGGTATTGATCGTAGAGACTTCCACTCCGTCGAGACCTACCGTCTCTTTCTTTTTTCTCAATTCATTCAAACACTTATTTTTTTCGCTGCTTGGAACAAATAGGCTTTCAGTGAAAGCTGTATCTGAAATGTCTCTCTGTTTTCCCATAAATAAATAAAAATATCCATCGCCAACTCTTCTGCCACATTCTTATCGTCCAAATGGAGATATATGAAACGGCACAAAGGAGTAAAATATGTTTCAAATAAAGATTTGAACGCATCCTCATTTCCTTCACGAATCTGCCTAAGCAATGATATGTCATTAGTGATATTCGCTACCATTATTACAGGAAAACTATGCAAAGAAAATAATATTATTCAAGATAAAAAAATAATATTCACAGCAAAAATAAAAAAATATAAAAGCCTCGAAAGATTTCTACTTATTGATTACAAAGTAATTATAAAATGGATATCTATACCAATCAGACATTTTTTCTTTTTTATTATCTACACATATAAGGGTCAAGCCCGATTTTTGTGTCTAAGTAATTGAAATCTTAAAATTCCATCAAACATGAATAATAATCTTCCGTGGGATATAATCATCGCTAAAATCGAAGGAATCTCCCTATCAGAAGAAGAGCAATCGCAGCTACAAAACTGGCTAGCGGCCGATAACAAAAAACAAACTTCTTTTCGATGAACTGAAAACCCTTTGGGATAGCATCCAAGCAAAATCTGCCAACTACAATCCCGATGTAGATTATTATTGGAAAAAATTCCAAGCCTATATTCACAAAGATACTATACAGAAAGAACCTATAAAGGTAAAAAAGATTGTTCCCCGGTTACATTTCGGCAAGAAACTAAACCGCATTGCCGCAGCTATCAGTTTATTATTAATCGTTTCGGGGGATAGGGTATTATTTCTTTTCCAGCAACAAATCTTTGAACAGAGAGACAATTGTCCAAACTTATTCGACAATTACAGGAAAATCGAAATTCATACTTCCCGATGGCAGTGAAGTATGGTTAAATTCACATTCGAAGCTGGAATACAAAAATCTTCATGCCGACATGCGAGAAGTCGAATTGAAAGGCGAGGCTTTTTTTAAAGTTCAGCACGATGAAAGGCCATTCATTGTCAAGACCAGCGACATAGCGGTAAAAGTACATGGTACACAATTCAACGTAAGCGCCTACCATACTGACGAAAAATCGGTAGTGAGCCTATACGAAGGTTCGGTATCGATGCATGTATTGGGCGACAATAGCTCGAACTGTTATCTGAAACCGGGGGAAGAAGGCTCTCTCGATAAAAAAGACAAAACAATTCGGGTTGAAAAAGGAGACGTAGAATTTGCAAAAATGTGGACTAACGAAAAAGTCAAACTGGAAAACAAAAATCTTCATGAAGTTTGCAAATATCTTTCCAAATGGTATAACGTGAACATCATCATCGACCCGGCTTTGCCCGACGATCAATCTTACACGTTTACCCTCCATGACCAAAGTCTCGAAGATATCATTCGTATCATGTCGAACATATCTTCGATAAACTACTACTTTACAGAAGACAACACATTAATGATAACCCTTTAACACATTATTGCCTATGACGATACATTAAAGACAAACCACCTATGTAGAATGAATGATTAAAAATTTTTATTCTTAAACCCAAAAACAAAAAAAGAAAGAGAACTTATTAAGTTAACTTTAATATACCCATGATATGAATCTAAAGAAAAAAATTGGCTGTATTTCTAGCCATTTTATTCTCCTTGAACTTGTTTGCTCAAGCACCGGGAGAAACCATAACAATTTCTTTTCAAAACATTCCATTATCCGAGGCTATCAAAAAAATAGAAAGTGTAAGTAAATACACGTTCTTTTACGATGCCTTAAAAATTGAATGTCGATCAAAAAGTATCGCTGAACGCCCAAAAGACACCTATTCAACAAGCAATATCCCAAATGCTTGGAAATTCGGGTATTAAATTTGAAATTAAACAGTCTCAAATCATCTTATATAACAAAAACGTATCCTCTGATGAAAAAAAGATTTCCATACGAGGAAACGTTACAGATGTCAACGGCGAGCCGCTTATCGGTGTAACCGTCTCGGTAAAGGACAATCCCTCTATCGTGACTATCACCAATGTAGATGGTATCTATGACATAAAAGTGCCCGATAAAAGTGCCATACTACAATTCAAATACATCGGGTTCGCTTCTCGTGAAGAAGCTGTGAATAGCCGGAAAATTATCAATGTGGTGTTACAAGACGCAGCGACCCAACTCGAAGACGTCGTAGTCGTTGGATACGGAGTACAGAAGAAAGCATCGGTAGTCGCAGCTATCACCAGTGTGAAGCCTCAACAATTACAAGTAGGGACGACTCGTTCGTTGAGCAACGACCTCGCTGGTAACATCGGGGGTATCATCGCCGTTCAACGTTCCGGTGAACCGGGTTATGACAACTCCGAATTCTGGATTCGTGGTATGAGCTCTTTCAAGGGCAGCAACTCCCCGCTCGTACTTGTCGATGGTGTAGAACGCTCCTTGAACAACCTCGATATTTCGGAAATAGAATCGTTCTCGGTACTGAAAGATGCTTCGGCAAGTGCCGTGTACGGTGTACGTGGTGCGAATGGTGTAATCCTTATTACAACCAAACGAGGACATTCCGGTAAGACGAACATCAACGTATCGGTAGAACACTCTATCACTCGTCCGGCCAAATTACCCTCGTTCCTCAATGCGGCAGATTACCTTACGCTCTTGAACAATATCAATATCCAAGAGACGGGGACAGAACTTTATTCGCCGGAACTAATAGATAAATACCGCAGCGGATACGATACCGAACTATATCCCGATATAGATTGGATAGATGCAATTACAAAAGACGTCGCTCACAACACGAGGGCCTCGTTCGACCTTTCGGGAGGTAACGAAAAATTGCGTTACTCTTTCGTCGGCGCATACTATAACGAAGCAGGTATTACCGAGAGCGACAAAACTCAAAACTGGAACTCCAATATCTCGGTGAATCGATTCAACTTGCGTACCAACGTAGACATGAACGTCACCTCCTCTACATTATTGACATTCAACATCGGCGGATACCTTCAACAGAGAAACGCACCGAAAGATGGTATCGACGATATTTTCGGCGCTGCATTCAAAGCTACGCCGTACATGGTTCCGCTGATTTATGAAAACGGGGCCCTTCCCAAACCTCGTGAAAATGAAAACCCGTGGGCCAAACTGACACAATCGGGTTTCAAACGTGAGGCAGAAAGTAAACTGGAAACCTTGTTCGCCGTGGAACAAGACTTAAAATGTATCTTACCCGGTTTGAAAATAAAAGGTATATTCTCTTACGACTACTATTCACGAAACGGAGTAAACCGGGGCAAAGCTCCCCGTTACTATTCGCCGGCCACGCAACGCGACCCGGTGACCGGAGAGTTAATACTGACGGTTCTGAGCGAAGGAGACGAATTCTTGGGCTACGAAAGATGGGAAGACTATGGCAATTATAGCACCTACTTAGAAGGAAATATCACCTACGACCAACGATTCGAAATCACTCGGTAAGCGCATTGTTGTTGTACAACCAACGCAACTACGACGACGGTGACCAAGTGCCCTATCGTACACAAGGTTTCGCCGGTCGTGCGGCATATACATACGCCGACCGCTATATCGCAGAGTTCAACTTCGGTTATAACGGTTCCGAGAACTTTGCAAAAGGCAACCGTTTCGGTTTCTTCCCGTCTATCGCTGCGGGCTGGATTGTTTCGGAGGAAGAATTCATGCGTCCGGTACAAAACTACATCAATAAATTAAAACTGAGAGCTTCTTACGGTTTGGCCGGAAACGACCGCTTTTATAACGACGACGGTTCTCAAAAACGTTTTGCCTACATCACTACTATCGGTTCGACCGACGGCTACAAATGGGGTAACTCCAATGCTTTCTACGAAAAAGGCGGTTTGCGCGAAGGTGATCCCGGTGTTGAGTCCCTGACTTGGGAAACCGTGAAAAAAGCCAACGTCGGAATCGAATTGGGTTTGTTCAAAATGGCCGAATTGCAAGTAGACTTCTTCCATGAAAGAAGAGAAGACATCTTCATGCAACGAAAGAACATTCCGTCATCGGCCGGCTTCCTCCGCTCCGTGGGCGAACTACGGTATCGTGACAAACAAAGGTTTCGATATTTCATTGGATTTGAACAAACAAATCAACAAAGACTGGTTTATTTCGGCTCGGGCAAGTGTTACCTACGCCAAGAACAAAATCATAGAACAAGACGAAGATTTAGGTGTACTCGGCACTTACCGTTCGAGTACCGGCAAACCGGTAGGCCAGATATTCGGTTTGGTTAACGACGGCTTATATACCGAAGCCGATTTCGAAGACGTAACGACCGGTAAGCTGAAACCGGGACTACCGGTTCCAAAATTCTCGGATAGAGTTTATCCCGGAGATATAAAATACGTGGATTTCAACGGTGACGGAGAAATCACAGAAACCGATAAAACCGCTATCGGAGGTACGGTCAATCCCGAACTCGTATATGGTTTCGGTATTAACCTAAGCTATAAAAATATCGATTTCGGAGCTTTCTTTCAAGGAAACGGCCGCACCTATCGTATCATCGGAGAAAACCAAAAGAACTTCTTACCCGGTTCTACTATCGGTGCCGAAGGTAACATATTTACCAATGCCTCGGATGCATGGACAGTCGACAACCCCAGTCAAGACGTATTCTATCCGAGACTCCACATGGGCTACAACGCCAACAACGCCCAAGTATCGGATTGGTGGTTGAAAGATATGAGTATGTTGCGGTTGAAAAATGTAGAATTGGGATATTCATTCTCAAAAAATCTTATCAAAAAAGCTGCAATGGAGTATGCCCGTATATTCGTTCGCGGAACAAATCTTTTGCAGTTCTCCAAGTTCGACCTGTGGGACCCCGAACTGAATACCAGCAACGGTTTGAAATACCCCATCATGGCCACTTATTCTATCGGACTACAAGTAAGATTCTAAACCTATTAATATAAAAATTATGAAACATACAATCGTTAGATATACATTAGCTATCATCGGTCTGTTTTCGGTCACTTCCTGTACCGATTATCTGGACAATGCTCCCCGACGATATTTTAACATTGGATATGGTATTCAACAGTAAGAACCGTACCGAGGAATGGTTGGCCGGTATCTATGACGGAATCCCCGACCCCTACACGCCCATGATGCGTAATTACGATGCCTATGCCGATGATTTCTCGCCTTCGCAAGACTGGCGGGCATTCTCCGACTGGGATTGTATCGACAAAATCTTAGGTAACTGGACTCCCCAAAGCGAGTGGAAGGGGAATTTTTGGAGCGATTTTCCGGTGAGAATACGCGAGGCTTACATTTTCTTAGACAACGTCAAGGCTCTGCCCGAGCAAGAGGTCTATCAAGCCGATGTGGACAACATGAAGGCCGAGGCACGTTTCTTGATTGCCTACTACTATTATCTGTTGGTGAATACCTACGGAGCCATACCGTTCCAAACCTCACTGGTCGACATGAACGACCCCATCGACAAGATATTGATAGGGCAAACACCTTACGACCAAATAATCGATTGGCTCGATAAAGAGTTCAAAGCCGTATCGGAACTGTTACCACCCTCTTATACCGAAGAACGTAAATACGGACGAGCAACCTCGGTGATGGCGTTGGCTATCCGTGCCCGTATGCTTCTTTTCGCTGCAAGTCCGTTGGTAAACGGGAACGATGACCCCGATTATGCCGCTTATACGAACAATAAAGGTGAAGCAATCTTCAACTCTACCTACGACCCCAAGAAATGGGAACGTGCGGTAAACGCTTGCAAAGATCTTTTGACCGAGGCCGAAGGCAACGGTTATGCCTTGTACAAAGAGTATAACGGAGATGGTTCGATCGACCCCTTCATGTCCTATTCCAATATGTGTTACAAAGAATTCAATCAAGGTAACAAGGAAATTCTGTTCGCCCGTCCCGATGTAAGTTACGACCTTTACTCTCAACACTCGGTTCCCCGCGGATCCCGTGGACAAGGCGGTTTGGGAGTTACTCAGGAATTGGTCGATGCGTTCTTCATGAGCAACGGTCTGCCCGCTATCACAGGGTATGAGCCCAACGGCGAGCCTATCATCAACAAAGCCTCGGGATACAATGAAAGCGGATTCTCTACCCAGCCCGATGTCAGAAAGACCAAATGGATCGAAGGAGACAAAGATGCCAAAGAATCCAACACCGAAAATACAATCGCTCCGGCCGGAACATTCAACATGTATGTCAATCGCGAGCCTCGTTTCTATGTATCGGTGCTTTACAACGGTGCTTGGTATCGTCAATCGAGCCGTTATGTGGATTTCTATTACGAAGGAGAAGACGGCCGGCCCGCGTCCGGTTCTTTATGGGATGCTCCGCAAACAGGTTATCTATTGAGAAAACGCGTACACCCCGAAACGAATATCCTCAACTATTCCATTCCCTATCGTCCCGGTATTATCTGCCGGTTGGCAGAAGCCTATCTGAACTATGCCGAAGCTCTCAACGAATGGGCTCCCCGAGCAAACCGACGAGATACTGAAATACGTGAACCTTGTAAGAGAGCGCGCAGGTATCCCCCAATATGGAACAGGGAAAGACAGCAACGGATTAGACAAAATCCCCGCACCGGCCGATCAGACCGCTATGCGTGAAGCGATTCGTCGCGAACGTCGGGTTGAGTTCAACTGCGAATATGCGATCCGTTTCGATGATATCCGCCGTTGGAAACAAATCGATATTCTGCGCGGTGACTTCTACGGCATGAACAAGTTCGGGACAGAAAAAAGCTGCGACAAGAACAACGAGAATGCCTACTTCAAACGTCGCGTCGAAATCACACGCGCTTTCAGCGAAAAAGAACTATTGGTTCCCCATTCATCAAAATCAATTGGACAAGAACCCCAACCTCAGACAATTACCCAAATGGTAAATTCAATTTTGAAATCTAAAAGTATAAATGTATGAAAACGATATATCATATATTATTCTCACTTCTGTTCGTACTGGCTTTTTGTCGGCTGCGACGATGACGACGATAAAGTCATAGAGCGGAATCAATTGAAATTGACAGCCTCCGCCCAGTCGGCGACTCTTACCCGGATGCGACAGACGACGAGATTATTTCGTTCTCTTGGAACGAAGCGACCAGTTTAGGGGCAGACTACACTTTCTCCTATCTGTTTCAAATAGATATAGCAGACAACAACTTTCAGTCGGCAACCGATGTCCGCACATTCGGACCCAATGAATCGATCAGCTACTCATCGGCCGAACTGTACGACCTTATTGTAGAAAAATGGGGAAAGACAGCCGGAGAAGCAGTCTATGTGGAGGCTCGGGTAGCCGCCAAAGTGGAAGGTCCCAAATTCAAATATCCCGAAATAGCGACCACGAAAGTGCAAATAACCACTTATAAGCCTACATCGCAACCGCTCTATATTACGGGTACGGCTACGACCGGCGGTACGGATCTGAATGCCGCTGAGAAAATAACCGAACTATCTAACGGTCGTCTGTATAATTGGAGAGGCCAGTTGAAACAAGGCGGATTCAAATTCATCACCACGCTGGGGCAAGCCTTGCCTTCTTACAACAAAGGAGCGGACAACAGCTCTGTCGTAAAACGTACGAGCGAAACGGAAGCAGACGACCTCTTCCAGATAAACGAGGCTGGATTGTATTACATCTACCTATCGCTTAAAGATATGACTATCTCATACAAGAAACTTCTATATGAAAACTTATATCTTGTAGGTAATGCGACTGCTGCCGGTTGGGATATAGAAAAGATTATCGCCATGACTCCCGATAACTTGAATCCTAACATCTTTACTTACCAGGGGGCTTTGCAAGAGGGAGAATTAAAAATCCTCGCCCAAAGGAAGTTCGACGGAACCACGTTCAAGCCACTTGTCGAAAACGGGTCTATCGAAAGTACCGATGTACAAGTGACCCCGGGAGAACAGCCCGACTACAAGTGGAAAATAACCGCCGAGCAAGCAGGTCTTTACAAGATCACGCTCGATACGGAAAAAATGGAAATCAAATTTGAAAAGCAGTAATCATGATCGCGCTACTATTCGGAAAATTCCGAATAGTAGCGTCGACCAATGAATCTCGTCAAATTCGTTAAAACATCACACAACTCATCATGAAAAAAAATTTATTAGCACTCGCTTTCCTTGTAGGACTACTGACCTGCTGTAAAAAGCGAAGATGCACCCATCAAACCCGTGAAACCCACTGATCCGGGAAGTATCAATAAGGAGTACATGTCGCGAGCCGAAACGACTTTTGCCAATATTTTCAAATATTATTGGAGCGACAAAGTGCGAATGATGTTCGGCTCATATCCCAATACATTGGGAACTCCCCAAGAACCTTCCAGCCCCGACTACGACAGTCACGCTTACTTATGGGGATTGGGTAGCGTCGTTTCGGCCTTCAACGCTATCGTACAAAATACCGATAACGTAGATTTCCGAATGACCTACGAAAGCCGGTTGAAAGAGACACTGCTCAAATACTACAATACGACAAAAGAACCCATGTGTTTCGGCTGTTTTGTCAACCCTCACGATCAACGTCTATACGACGACGCTATTTGGGTGGGTATAGATTTAGCGGATCTTTACAGTAAAACCAAAGATAGCTGGTATCTCGACTATGCAAAAAGCGTATGGAATTTCGTACTCTCCGGGAAAGACGATGAACTCGGAGGCGGAGTTTATTGGGACGAAAATGCCAAAGACTCCAAAAACACTTGTTCCAACGCTCCGGCTGTGGTTCTCGCTTTGAAACTCTATCAAATCACCAACGATGCAGCGTACTTGGAGAACGGTAAAGATATTTACAAATGGACAAAATCGAAATTACAAGACCCCTCCGACTACCTCTACTGGGATTGCATCAAAACGAGCGGTAAAATCGAAACCAGCAAGTTCTCCTACAACTCGGGACAAATGATGCAAGCAGCTGTGTTGCTCTACAATGCGACAGGCGAGGAACAATATCTCACCGATGCCAAATTGCTAGCAGAGGCTTGCTATAATTATTTCTTCGAAAACTTCATATCCAACTCGTCGGGAGAGCAATTCCGCATTCTCAAAGACGGAAGTCGCTGGTTCAATGCGATCATGGTTCGTGGATTCCTCGAACTGAACAAAGTCGAGAGCAATGGGACTTATATGATCGCCATACGCAAATCGGTCGACCACGCATGGAAATACACCCGGGATGCCGAGACCGGACTTTTTCTTCAAACAATTCAGCGGGAACGACATAACGGACAACCCGGGAGATATTCTTGCACAAGGTGCTATGGTTGAATTATTCGCAAAATTAGCAGTTAACTAATAATTAAAATTTTTATCCATGAAATTAAACGGAATTATAGTCGCTTTATGCTCGGTCGGAATCCTCAATGCACATGCCGAAAACGTAGCTATCGCCAAATCTTCTCTCGTGGGAGACGGGATAGTAGAATTCGTTCCGCAAGGATTCGACCAAACGAAAACCCCTCTTTAATTCTTAAAGAAGAACCCACGGCAAAAGGGTTTGTACCCTCCGATTGGGAATTATATCCACAATTCACCGTCGTGGACGGAAAAGCCAATGCCTCATTGAGCCTAACCGGTGAAATAAGTTTGTATGGCGGTGGCGAAGTTACCGGGCCTCTATTGAGAAACGGCCAATACATAAAACTCTGGAACACCGATACAGGAGCCTACGGCGTCGATGGCGGTAAACGACTGTATCAATCACATCCGTGGGTATTGGGTGTGAGAAGAGACGGTAGCGCTTTCGGTATTTTGTTCGATAGTAGCTGGAAATCGGAACTACATACCAATTCCGACAAAATCGAATTTAACACAGAAGGAGCTCTATTCCGCATTTACATCATCGACAGGGAATCACCCAAAGATGTCCTCAAAGGCCTTGCCGAATTGACCGGGACCATCACGATGCCTGCCCGTTGGACTCTGGGCTACCATCAATGTCGTTTCTCCTACGGTAGCGAGCAGAAAGTACGGGAAATCGCAGACAATTTCCGTAGCAGAAATATCCCTTGCGATGCTATCTGGATGGACATCGATTACATGGACGGCTACCGTATTTTCACATTCAACGAAACTAATTTCCCCGACCCCAAAGCCTTGAATGAGGAACTTCATCAAAAAGGATTCAAAGCCGTATATATGATCGATCCCGGAGCCAAAGTGGACAAAAACTACCACGTTTACCAATCGGGAACAGAAAACGATGTGTGGGTAAAACGCCCCAACGGTGAAATTTACGAAGGTAAAGTATGGCCGGGATATTGCGCATTCCCCGACTTTACCATGCCCAAAGCCCGTGAATGGTGGTCCAATTTGTATAAAGATTTCTTGGCATTGGGAATCGACGGCGTATGGAACGACATGAATGAGCCGGCCGTTACCGACGACGATATTCCCGAAGAAAACCGTATTGGAACCATGCCTTACGATACTCCTCACCGAGGAGGCGGCAATTTACCCGCCGGCCCTCACCTGCTCTACCACAACGCCTACGGTCGTCTTATGGTCGAAGCCTCGTATGAAGGGATTATGAAAGTCAACCCCGAAAAACGCCCCTTCCTTCTTACGCGTGCCGGCTTACTGGGTTATCAACGATATGCAGCAACTTGGACAGGTGACAACTGGGCTGGCTGGGATCACTTGAAACTTTCCGTACCTATGTCTATTACATTAGGCCTTTCAGGTCAAGCATTCAACGGTCCCGATATCGGAGGATTCTTAAATAATACGGATGCCGATTTATGGGCTCATTGGTTGGGATTCGGAGTATTTTTACCTTTTGCCAGAGGTCATGCTTGTGCAGGAACCAACGACAAAGAACCGTGGGCTTTCGGTGAGGCCATAGAAAACACCTCTCGTATTGCCCTCGAACGTCGTTACCGCTTGCTTCCCTATTTCTACACGTTGTTCTACGAAGCTCACAAGACAGGTGTTCCGGTTATGGAACCTGTATTTTTCGCCGACCCCAAAGACCTGAGATTGCGTAGCGAGCAACAGGCTTTCCTATTGGGAGATAATGTCCTTGTTATTCCCGCTTTCGCCGAGAATCCCGTATTGCCTTACGGAATTTGGGAAAATATGACACTGATCGATGGAGAATACAGCGATAAGTACCAAGCCAAATTGAAAATCAAAGGCGGAAGCATCGTCCCGGTCGGAAAAGTTATACAAAGCACGACCGAAAATTCGTTCGAACCTCTTACTCTTTTTGTATGCCTCGATGAAAACGGAAAAGCCCACGGTCAACTCTATTGGGATGCCGGAGACGGCTGGAATTTCCAATGCGGAGATTATAGCTTGATGACGTTCTCCGCCGAGAAGAAAAACAATCAAGTAAAAAGTCTCTCTCGCTTCCAAAGAGGGTAAACGTAAAATAGAGAAAGAAATCAAAGCTCTGAATGTAGAATTAATGATGAACGGGAAAGTATATAAAGGTTCCGGTTCGTTGAAAAAAGGTGTAACAATAAATCTTTAAAAAATGAAGAGAGTGCATCGGTCGATGCACTCTCTCTTTACTAAAACTTTTTTATCATGAAAAACAGATATTCCATCTGGCGACTAATGTCGTTAGGAGCTGCTTTAATGACGGCTCCGTGGCTACAAGCCCAAGACGTGCTTGTAACGCTCGAAGCAGAAAAGGGAATAATCACACTGCCTGCAAAAGTAAAACCTGTCGACGGTAGTACCATAGAAGGAATCTCGGGCGGTAAATATGTAGGTGATAACGACCCCGGTAGCTCCATAGTTTTTAACGATGTTGAAGTGCCCGAAGCCGGGACTTATGAATTCAAGACTTATTACATGAGTATGCAGAATAGGTCTATTGCCGTTAAAGTCAATAACTATTCCGAATACATATCGACGGTCTCCAATACGACACCGGGTTGGGACGTACCTCCCACAAACGAAATGAGTACCTATATCTACATGGATAAAGGGAAAAATACGATAAAAATTACTCCTATGGGAAGCGGTGGCCCTAATATGGATAAATTCGAAATCATTACAACCGACGTAGAGCTTCCGAAACCGGGAGAGTTTCCTATCGTTCTCGAAGCCGAAACCGCTCAATTATTCGGAAACCTGAAAGTAAAACCTACCGACGGTTCTTCCGTTGCCGGTCTATCGGGAGGCAAATATATCGGAGACTTCGACTTAGCCGCTAACTCTTATTTACGGTTCAACAACGTCGAGATACCCGAAGCCGGGACTTACGAATTGAAAGTCTATTCGATGGGGTCGAGCCGAGCTCTCACCATCAAGGTCAACCACTATCAAAAAAGTATCATTCGTACGAAAGACTCCCCCAACTGGGACAATGCCCCTACCTCAATGGTATCTACCTTGATATATCTCGATAAGGGAACAAACACCCTGACTTTCGGACTGCACGAGGACAATGGCCCCAATATCGATAAATTCGAGATATGTACAACGACCGAAGAAATAGATAAACCAGAAGTCGAGAGAATCGCTTACTCGTATGATTTTACCGACGAGGCCGAAATTTCTTCTACACAAGAAAATTCTACGCTGAGCTTGTTGACCGATAATGACGAATACACTTATTATATACCCGAGACATCGAATGTAGAAATCATAGCCAAATGCCAGCAACCGGTACTCTTGACGGGATTTTTACTCTCAGCCGGTATCGACAGTGAAATCGATGTCGACACTTGGAAATTATATGCTTCGACCAATGGCTCCACATGGAAAGAAATTTCTTACAATAAGGTAACCGATCTCGACGGAGCCCACCTATATGAGGTTACCCAATATCCGGGAACCGCAGCAGCAAATGCCGCACAATATTACAAATTAGCGGCAACCCACGAGAATCTCGAAATTGCAGAATGGCAATTGTTCGGTCTGCCCTATGTCGCTTCGGGAGACAAAAATTTCCCGACCGACCTGACTGAAAATATCGATGTTCACTCCAATGTATCGGCATATCCTATCGGAGAGTCGGGCAATAATTTCTCCGAAGAATTTTACAATCTGTTCGACCGGAACATGAGCACCAAATATTATGCACATGAAGCAACGAGTTTTTATGTAGAAATAGATTTGGAAAAGCCCTATACGATCGAATCTTATGCAATTACAAGCGCTCATGATTATCCCGACCGAGACCCTCGCAAATGGATTTTAAATGCTTATAACGAAGAATTGGGCTGGGTAGAACTCGACCGTCAGACAGACACATACTTTCCCGTCCGGTATTCTACTTTGAAATATAACGTGAACTCGTCCACCGGATTCACCAAAGTCATGCTCGACGTAGAAGCTAATAATGGAGCAAAAGACATTCAACTCCTTAAATTCCAAATCTTCGGTAAAGAATTTAACGGAGCCGGCATCAACACCGCCCAGGACAAAACTCTTTCCATCATTGCGGATCAAGGGAAAATCATCATTTCTCAAACAGAGGGCAAACCGGTAAACTATGCGGTATATAACCTTTCGGGAACAGTGATCGAACAAGGTACGACTGATGTTTCATACCGAGAAATCGTATTGAATGCCGGAGCTTACATTGTATCGGCCAATGACGGCAGTAAAAATAAAATAGAAAAACTAATTGTTAAATAAACATTGAACCATGAAATCCAGAAGATATAAACTACCCTTGATAGCCTTATCGCTATCATTAGCATTACCGGCTTTCTCCCAATCGTGGTTTACTCCCGAAGTAGAAAAAAGAGCCGAGGATATTTTAAAAAATATGACAGTAAAAGAACGCCTGACCTATATCGGCGGTATAGATTGGATGTACACCCGCGCTATTCCCCGATTAAATGTTCCGGCTATAAAAATGTCCGACGGACCGCAGGGCGTAGGTACATGGGGAGCTTCCACGGCTTATCCTTGCGATCTTTTACTGGCAGCCACATGGAATCCGGATATGGCCTATGCGTTCGGCGCAGCTTTGGCACAAGACTGCAAGGCTCGTGGAGTAAACATTCTGTTAGGCCCTGCCGTAAACATCGCAAGAGCTCCTTTCTGTGGCCGGAACTTCGAATATATGGGAGAAGACCCTTTCTTGACGGCAACGACTTCTACCGGATATATCAAGGGATTACAAGAAAACGGAGTGATGGGAGTAATCAAACACTTCACGGCCAACTTCCAAGAATATGACCGTAATTATGTGAGTTCCAACATTGACGAGCGAACCTTACATGAAATCTATTTCCCGGCATTTAAATCGGCCGTCCAGAATGCAGAAGTCGGTGCTGTCATGAGCAGTTATAACTTGCTCAACGGCGTATGGACAACCGAGAATCCCTTGGTTGCTCAAAGAAGTACTACGGGAACAATGGGGATTCAACGGACTCGTGATGTCCGACTGGGGCTCCACTCATAACTGTGTTCCGGCGGTTAAAAATGGACTCGATTTGGAAATGGCAGGAAATGAAATCGAAAACGAGGAAGCTCTGCGCCATTATCTCGAAACCGGAGAAATAAATATGAGCGAAATCGACTTGAAAGTCAAACATATCTTACAAACGATGATCGGATTCGGATTCTTCGACAAAGAACAATTAGATCCGAGCATTCCCTCGACAACCCCGAAACGGCAAAAAGCCGCATTGGAAATTTCGAGAGAAGGAATCGTGTTGTTGAAAAACGAATCGAACATTCTGCCGTTGAACGCCAATACGATTAAAAACATTGCCGTAATCGGTAATAACGCTACAATTTATGCGGCCGGCGGCGGAAGCGGACTGGTAAGACCTTTCCATTATGTGTCTTACTTCGACGGATTGAAAAAGTTGGCAAATGAAAAAAGGCATCAACGTCACACTTGTCGATCTCTATGATCACATGGAAGATGTCCTGTATACAGCTGCCGGCTCGAACGAACATGGTCTCAAAGCCGAATTTTATAACAACGAGAATCTATCAGGAACTCCTGTAACTACCCGCGTAGACAGTCGTATCAACTTTGAATGGACCTCGGGACCCGATGCTGCCAATGTCGAAAAAAACTATTTCTCAGTCAAATGGACCGGTGAAATTCGTCCCCAAGAAACATCGAACTATACTTTCATCGTGAAAGGAGATGACGGTTTCCGTTTAATTCTCGATGGAAAAACGGTCATCGATGAATTCAAATCGGGTTCCACTCGTGAAAAACGTTATACCATGAAAATGGAAGCAGGGAAAGCCTACAAAATTCAACTGGATTATTTTCAGGGAGGAGGCGGAGCCTGTATCGATTTGGCATGGCTCAAAGACGGAGATGAAAACCGGTTCCAAAACGAATTGGACAAAGCCGACATAATCGTCGCATTCATCGGTCACAATTCAAGTAGCGAAGCCGAAGCCGGAGAACGGTCCTTCGGATTGCCCCAAGATGTAAAGGACCTCGTCCTAGCTGCCCAAAAGAGCTCCAAACCGATGATCGGAGTCGTCAATGCCGGCGGAAACGTAGAAATGCAAGACTGGGAACCTAAAATGAAAGGTCTTCTTTGGGGTTGGTACGGCGGACAAGAAGCCGGAACCGCGATGGCCGAAGTGTTATTCGGAGAGTACAACCCTTCGGGAAAACTCCCTGTAACATTTGAAAAAGATGGAAAGATAATCCCTGTTACAACAGCTATTACGATAATGGGACCAAACAAGTGAATTTTACCGAAGGTATTATGATGGGATATCGTGGATACGACAAAGCCGGTACAAAGGTCCAATATCCGTTCGGTTTCGGATTGTCCTATACGACATTCAATCTTTCCGATATGCAAATCACGGAATCTTCCGACGACAAATATTTAGTCGAAGTTTCTTGCAAAATAAAGAATACCGGAAAGGTTGCCGGTGCAGAAGTCATTCAATTGTATGTAGGCAAAAACGGCAGCAGCCCTGTCGAACGCCCGATAAGGGAACTCAAAGGTTACCAAAAAGTATATCTTGAACCCGAAGAAGAAAAATTCGTGACTTTGTACCTTTCTAAAGATGCATTTTCTTATTACGATGTCAATCGGAAAAATTTCGTTGTCGATAACGGGGAATACAACATCGAACTTGGATTTTCATCTCGCGATATAAAATTGAAAGACCAAACTCAAATCAATGTTGTTTCGGCTATTGACGAAGCCCGCCAAGATACCGAAAAAGGCAACTTAATTCCCTCGGTGGTTAAACAAGGTGAAATTATCAGAATTGCACAAGGCTGTGCTTCCGAGTTAAACATTTTCGACCTTACAGGGCAAATGTTACTCAAACAAATCGATAAATGTACAATCGATACCTCTTATCTAAAAAAAAGGGAGCCTATCTTGCTTTGTATAAAATAGATGAAAAATTTCATACGGGTAAATTCATCGTTGAATAGCTTTTAAAACTTCCAGACAACAAAGAGGCCCGGAAATTAAATTTCCGGGCCTCTTCATTTTAATTCGTTCGTTATTCAACCGCCCAAAGCAGTTTCTCAAACTGACATTTATCTGGGCAATAATTTTACTTTCAGTTTCTTGTATGCACGATCGGCCTTCGCTCGCGCCTCCTCCACCGTATCGGCTGTCGCCAAAATCACACCTAATCGACGGTGTCCGACAACTTCCGGCTTCCCAAAAATTCGCATTTGTACTCCTTCTTCCGAAAGAACCTCATCGAGGTTACCAAATACAACTTTATCCGTATCTCCTTCTACAACGATAGCACGAGATGCCGATGGGCCATAGAAACGAACTCCGGGAACAGGTAACCCTAAAACAGCACGGGCATGCAAGGCGAATTGTGACATGTCTTGCGAAATCATAGTCACCATTCCGTATCGTGCGGGCGCGGAGAAACTTCGCTGAAAAGGACATCGTCCCCTTTAATAAAAAGTTCTACTCCAAAAATACCATATCCACCCAAAGCATCCGTAACTTTCCGGGCTATATCCTGAGCTTTTTGCAATGCTTTCTCCGACATAACCTGTGGTTGCCAAGATTCCCGGTAATCACCATCTACTTGTACGTGACCTACCGGTTTTAGAAAAGTCGTCCCGGCAGAATGACGAACAGTAAGTTGAGTAATTTCATAATCGAACTGCACGAATCCTTCCACAATAACCCGACCGGCTCCGGCTCGTCCCCTTCCTGAGCGTAGTGCCACGACTTATCGATATCATCGGCCGTACGCACGACACTCTGTCCGTGTCCCGAAGAACTCATGATAGGTTTCACCACACATGGCATGCCTATTTCTTTCACGGCCTCCTCGAACTCTTCTCGTGTAGAGGCAAATTTATAAGGCGACGTAGGCAATCCCAATTGCTCTGCAGCCAAACGACGTATGCCCTCCCGGTTCATAGTCAGGTAGGCGGCCGTCGCAGTAGGTGTAACCGAATACCCCTCTTTTCGAGAGCCACCAACGTATCTGTCGCAATAGCTTCTACTTCGGGAATGATGTAATCTGGACGTTCCGTTTCTATCACTTCTCTCAACTTTTTGCCATCGAGCATAGACAAAACATGACTGCGATGAGCAACTTGCATAGCCGGAGCATTGGCATACTTATCCAAAGCAACCACCTCCACACCATAACGTTGCAGCTCTATTGCTACTTCTTTACCCAATTCTCCACTTCCACAAAGCAAAGCTTTCTTACCGACAGGAGTTAGTACCGTTCCAATTTCTACCATATATACTTGATTTTGTATGTGTTATTCATTTATACAAATGTCTTATGCTAACCGAAAAAATGCAGGCTGTCCTCAACTATATACCGAGACATAACCTTTCTTTACATCTTATGCAAAGATACAGGAAAAATGAATGGAGTACAAATGAATAAACAGACTTCCTACCAACAAAAAACGGGCTTTCGTTTTCGAAGTCCGTTTCAATTCTTTGGAACACCTTTAATCTTCGACATGGGAACCGTCGCAAAAGGGCTGATTCGACGATTTTCCACAACGGCAGATAAACGCCCGTTGTTTAATAACCATACTCCCATCGGAGAACATAATTTTACATGCCCACCAATACGCAATGGACCGCATTCGATAACCTTTACGACCACCTCGGGTTTTATCGGCACAATAGTTCCTTTCATAGCTGTTTCTTTTTTTAGTTTTATATTCACTTAAACAGCAAATCCGGTTCTTTTGTTTATTGTACCGTTAAACGATCGAGGCGTAGAAAATAATTTCTACGCCTCGATCTATAAACCTACGTATCACTTTATTAAAAGCAATACTACCTCTATGTCTGCATCTACTTCATACATGCTCACTTTACCTTCGCGAGCCAACCAGCCAAGGGCTGCATACAATTCTTTTTCTTTCAGTTTCGTTGCTTTTTTCAACCCTTTTACAGTTAATTTTCCGGACTCATTTAAAGCATTCCAAACCTGTCCTGCCCATGTTCCAATAACTTCTGCATTCATTCTTTTTTACGTTTAAATTAAACAACTTGAAAACACATTGTTTTAATCTGGCACAAAGTTAATACATTTTTCTTTAATTTTAATGCTTCAATGTGTTTTTTCATATTATCTACCCCCCTCTACAAAAGGAAAAAATAGACATTATAAAAACACTCTACGGGTGATTTTGTTTGCCCCAATCATCTATCTCCCCCAATATAATTTTCAATTCTTCTCTTGCCAAAAAAAGAAGGAGCAAATTCTTCACGCGCTTGCTCCAATAACTGTTGCTCAATCTCATATCGAGCCGAGAAATGCCCCAATAACAATTGCTTTACACCTGCTTTACGAGCTATAATAGCCGCTTGCCGAGCCGTCGAATGGCAGGTTTCCTTCGCAAGAGCTTCGGCATCGTCCCCGAATGTAGCCTCGTGATACAACAAATCTACACCTTCTATGATCGGTAACAAAGCCTCGTTATAAGCCGTATCGGAACAATAGGCATAACGTAACGGAGGGTCTGCCGGCGTCGTCAAATATGAGTTGGGAATAATTCGACCATCGGAAGTAACAAAATCTTCTCCCGCCTTTATCGCAGCTCTACGGTAAACCGGAACGTTATAAAAATTCATCATATCTCCCAATAAATGTCGCATTCCTACTTTCTCTTCAAAAGGAAACCCGAACACGGAACCCTGTGTATCATCGGTAAGGAACGAACTCTAATAGATTTGTCTTCATAAATCACCTCCGTTCTATTCGGCAATACAGGTTCGAAACGAACAGTAAAAGGCAAGTCCCGACAGAAAAAATCGAGTTGAGGCCGAAACACCTGCTCTGCCTGAGGATGGGCATGAATCACCAGTTCTCCGGTCCTACCTACTAACGCAAAAGTCGAAATCATTCCGATCAAACCGAAACAATGGTCTCCATGAAGATGACTCAAAAAGATATGCCCCAATCTCGTAAACTTCAATCGCATGCGACGAAACTGTATCTGAGCCCCTTCTCCGCAATCAATCATAAACAAATTGTCGCGAATATTCAGAATCTGCGTACTCGGATAGTGACGTGCGGTGGGCAAAGCCGACCCACACCCCAAAATATTTACCTCAAACTTTCCCATTTCAAAGCTCCTTTGACATTTACAAAGATACGCATTTCCTCACTTTAACCTGCACTTTTCATAATCAAACAAAAAGACCGGCAATCTTGCCGGTCTTTTCTTTATAATACGCTTTTAATGCGCCTTATTTTTTCTCTGCGTCGAGTTTCTCTTTCAAAGCTGCCAATGCATCGATATCGCCCAAAGTAGTTTTTTTCCATTTGAGGAGTTACGATAGCATCGTCTGCCTTAGCTGCTTTTTTTAGCGGCTTTCTTAGCAGCATTTTCTTTCTTAGCCTCAGCCTTAGCTTCATCTTCGAAAATACGGCTGTGAGACAAGATGATACGTTTAGCATCTTTGTTAAACTCTATAACCTTGAACGGAAGTTTCTCTTCCAATTGAGCCTGAGTTCCGTCTTGTTTTACCAAGTGTTTGGGAGTAGCGAATCCTTCAACACCATAAGGCAAAGCAATTACAGCACCCTTATCGAGCATTTCGATGATAGTACCTTCATGGATAGAATCAACGGTAAAGATACCCTCGAATACGTCCCACGGATTCTCTTCGAGTTGTTTGTGACCCAAGCTCAAACGACGATTTTCCTTATCGATTTCCAATACTTGAACTTCGATGTCGGCTCCGATTTGAGTAAATTCAGACGGGTGTTTGATTTTCTTCGTCCAAGAAAGGTCTGAGATATGAATCAAACCATCTACGCCCTCTTCGATTTCAACGAATACACCGAAGTTTGTAAAGTTACGAACTTTGGCATGATGACGAGAACCGACAGCATATTTGGTTTCGATATCTTCCCACGGATCCGGTTTGAGTTGTTTGATACCGAGAGACATTTTACGTTCTTCACGGTCAAGAGTCAAGATAACGGCTTCTACCTCATCGCCTACTTTCATGAAGTCTTGTGCACTACGCAAGTGTTGCGACCAAGACATTTCGGAAACGTGGATAAGACCTTCGACACCCGGAGCTATTTCGATGAATGCGCCGTAGTCGGCCATTACGACAACTTTACCTTTCACTTTGTCACCCACTTTCAAATCGGGATCCAAAGCATCCCATGGATAGGGGTTGCAATTGTTTCAAGCCCAACGCAATGCGTTTTTTCTCATCATCGAAATCGAGGATAACTACATTGAGTTTTTGATCGAGAGAAACTACTTCTTCGGGGTGAGATACACGTCCCCAAGAAAGGTCGGTGATGTGAATCAATCCATCTACGCCGCCCAAATCGATGAATACACCATAGGAAGTGATATTCTTGACAGTTCCTTCGAGTACTTGTCCTTTTTTCGAGTTTGGCGATAATTTCTTTCTTCTGTTGTTCGAGCTCGGCTTCGATAAGAGCTTTGTGCGAAACAACCACATTCTTGAATTCTTGATTGATTTTAACAACTTTGAATTCCATAGTTTTACCTACGAATACATCGTAGTCACGGATAGGCTTAACGTCGATTTGAGAACCGGGCAAGAATGCTTCGATACCGAATACATCGACAATCATACCGCCCTTCGTGCGACATTTGATATATCCTTTGATGATTTCGTCGTTTTCAAGAGCCGAGTTAACACGGTCCCAAGAGCGAGTAGCACGAGCCTTCTTGTGCGACAAAACCAATTGTCCTTTTTTATCTTCCTGATTCTCGATATAAACCTCTACTTTATCTCCTATTTTCAAATCGGGATTGTAGCGGAATTCGCTCATCGGAATGATACCGTCTGACTTGAAGCCGATGTTTACCACCACTTCACGCTTGTTCAATGCGATTACCGTACCTTCGATTACTTCTTTGTCTTTTACCGTATTCAAAGACTGGTCATAAGTATTTACCAATTCATCATGGCTCTTATCACCATACACTTCGCCTTTTTTCAAAGGCATCCCAGTCAAAATTTTCTACCGGGCTGTTTTTTAATTCTTCACTCATGTTAATTAAATAATTGATTTTTTGATTAATAAGTTAGACATTATATGGTCTTGTTAAAATCGGTGCGAAGATACAAAATCTTTTCCTCTCTGCAAATTATTTCAGAAATATAATCTCCTAACACCCTTTGACATAAACATATATTCATCTTTACAAAAAATTCCGCCATACAATAAACAGAGTATAATTTTGTTTTATTTAAAGAGAATATATACCCACCCATGAACAGACAAAAGATAACATGGTTGCAAATACTCCAAGGTTGGAGTATGTTATTGGTCGTAATAGGACATGTTACCTTAACCGGTATTTTCGAGAATCCTCAAACTCCGGTGAGCGCGACGATAGAGCGTGTCATATACAGTTTTCACATGCCTCTTTTCATGTTTATCTCCGGTTTCCTTTTTTATTTCACAAAAAATCAGCCGAGACTTAGCCTATAAAGAAGTTGTGTTCGATAAGCTCAAACGGTTGGGAATCCCCTATTTGTTCTTCACCTTTTTCACCTTCGCCGTCAAGTTTATATTCTCACCATTCATGAAACGCCCGGTAGAATTGTCTTTACGACAATTTACCGACAGTTTTCTATATCCCGGCTCCAACCCGTTGAGCGAAATGTGGTTCGTCGCCACACTCTTTATCATCATGCTATCTTATCCTTTGCTGAAATATATGATAACGGGACATTTCAAAATCGCGGTATTAATTATCGGAAGTGTCGTACTCAACTTATTTTTCCCTCCCGATATATTCTTGCTTTGCCTTTCCAATGTGGCATATATGTTCCTTTTTTTCTGCTTAGGCATACTTTTCTGTAAATTCGATATACAACGTTTTTTGAGTCATTCCGGGAGTCTCCTACTTTCGCTCCTTCTTTTCATCGCACTGAATCTGATTCCCGACTGCCCGATTTTACTATTAAACCTCACCGGAATAATCTTTTCCGTCTCATTGTGTCTGAACTTAACCCCGATAGTATCGGGACTATTCTCCTCCTTCCGAGACTATACGTTTCAAATTTTTCTATTAGGAATTTTTCCACAAATAGCCATCAGAATACTCTACTCCAAGATTCCACAAAACGAATTGTCCTATTGGAGTCTCTATATCATTAGTATTCTATTAGGGATTTACCTGCCTGTTTTCATAGCAAAAAATCGTAGAGAAGATTCCCAACAAACTTATCCGCTGTTGTTTCGGACTCTGATTCTATCGTTTTTTCGCAAAAAATCTTTCATCAAAGCGATACACTCCCGGCCAAAACACCACACTCGACCTCTGTTTTAGGATGCAATACCTGAGGAGCGAAACGCCGGTAACCTCGTTTCTCATCGCCGGCTCCAAATACGACCCGAGCGAGCTGAGCCCACCCCTATCGCACCGGCACACATCACGCACGGCTCCAATGTCACATACAGGGTACAGTCGGTCAAATACTTACCGCCGAGCGAAGCCGCAGCCGAAGTAATCGCTTGCATTTCGGCATGAGCCGTCACATCGCCCAGACATTCGGTCAAATTATGTGCCCGAGCCACAACCCTATCTTTACAAACGATGACAGCTCCCACCGGTATCTCATCGGCATCGAATGCCTCTTTTGCCTCCTGCAAGGCCATTCTCATAAACCGTTCGTCCTTTGCTCTATCGACCATATCTTCTCATAAGCTTTATGGGAAACACTATCATTTCTCATACGATCCTGACAATATTCCCCACATAGTAGCTCTTGTCCTTTTTCTTAATTCTTCAAATAATATACCACCGAGGTCACGACCCGCACATGCTTCAAATAAGGAGTATTGGCATCCCTATCCTCGATAGAGAATTGTCCTTGATATGCCGATGATATTTTGCCCAATTTACTATCGGAGTCTTTGGCGAATTTTTCGGCGGCAACTCTCGCATTTTGAGTGGCTTCGGCAATCATTTCGGGTTTTAGTTCATTCAACTTGGTAAACAAAAACTGGGTGTTATACTGATAATCCCCGGAAACGATAGCCACACCCTTTTCCAACAAAGAGGCTTGTTTCACGATCAACTCTCGTACTTTCTCTACTTGATTCGAAGATACCGTTATTACCGAAGTAACATTATAGCGATACGGGACACTTTGGTTTCCATACCGTTCGGCCTGCATATCTACGATTCCGGGAGCCGCGATAGAAATTTCGGCGTCGGATATCCCGTTAGCTTTCAGAAAATTTATCACGATTGTATTCTTGGTATTGATCGTACGATAAATCGTGCCCAAATCATTCCCCAACTCCTTATATACCAAAGGCCAGATAACTTTATCGGCCGGAACCTCACGCTCCGACAAACCCTTTACCGAGACCGTACGCACAGCCTCCTTCGAACGAACGATACCTTGTTCGAT
>VOFC01004588.1_pt1 | contig 148228 bp, 197 predicted proteins | sample 5384161 | NCBI WGS metagenome assembly VOFC01 (sample SAMN12384722, study PRJNA508395) | human gut metagenome | isolation source: healthy gut B | host: Homo sapiens | reverse complement strand
GTGAATGTAAACAGCGACGGTACGCTGAACTGCACGAAAACCGAAAACACCACGGAACCAGTACCCAAATCAGAGACCTACCGTCACCATCACCAGCGATGACTACGCGCCCATTTCCGCCCCGCTGACCGTGCGCCAGTATCTCTTTGCAGGCTTTAGGGGACCGGTCTATTTCGATGATGAGTTGCTCTACGGAGATACCTATACTTACACGTGCCGGGTGAATAACCCCGGTGAAAACGGCGTCTGGTCCGCGCTGATACAGGATCCCGAGGTCTTTGAAATTTACCAGGAGACCACCGACACCACCAGCGAACCGGGGAAGTCCATCTACACCGTCCACATCCGAGCCATCAAGGCAAGCGCACGCGTAACTTGGATCGACTTTCTGTATTTTTCCGATACCACACTGGCATCGTCGAAAGATTCCAGTGGGGCTTTCACCGGCGGTGCTGTCAGTACGCGCCCCCTCACCGTGACGGCAGACAGCGCAACCATCACCAAGGGTGATGCGCTGCCAACAGAGCTTGTGAGCTGTACTGGTCTACTCGAGAGCGAAGGACGTACGGACGACCGGGATACGGTGCTGGACAATGCTCTGGGCTACCAGCTGCTTGACGCAAACAACGAGGAAGTCACGGCGGATACGGCACGCAATACCCCCGGAACCTACACTGTTGTTCCCGCTGCCACCCTCAAATCCGGCTGGGGCGAGCGGTATTCGCTTAACAAGGTCAACGGCACGCTGACGGTGGAAAATCAGCCTGACGAGCAGTTTACCCTCGCCCCCGGCGGCAGATACTATTTCGACCTGTCGGCAATGAATATTCCCGGAACGGTAAACAGCAATCTGCCGGACAGCACCCTGCACTATGTGCCGTTTACCTATGTGGGCACGGTGAACGCCTACAAACTCACGTCTGCGATGGCGACCACCGAGGAATATGCACAGCAGAACAAATACGCTCACAGCCTGTTTGTGGCGGACTATGCCGTAACGCATAAGGTAAACTGGAATAACTTAGATACTGCGAGTCTGATTTTCGGCAAAAATTATGCCAGCGGCGGCGTGGACTATACCCTGCGCGCACCGTCTGTGGGAAGTGGGTTTACCGGTTCAGACGATTCAGAGCGCGGTACGCCCCAAAGCAATGAGTGGGACGCAGTGCTGGACAAGAACAGCGGCTATGTCAAAAACTGGAACGACATATATTCGTGGGGGCAGGACACATCAAGTTACGAATCGTGGTATCGTGCGGTTCGCGGGTCCATTCGGCCCGCTACTGGAGCAACGGCTATGCTTCGACCTCCCATCCGCTCGTCGGTTTCCGCCCCGTCCTTGAAGTCCTGAACCCCGGCACGCTGGGCGCTGACGGTCTGAAATCCGTTACCCTCGACCTTGGCGGCGGCAAGCTGGGTAATAGTTCCGAGGATATTCAAATCATCGTGAAAACCGGCAGCGACTTTACCGCGCCTGCGTCCGACGACCTGACCCGCCCCGACGGAGATACAGGCAATTTCTTTATGTGGCGCGGAAGCAACGGTAAATTCTACGTTCCCGGTGACAGTGTTCCTGCTGATGTGACAGCACTGACAGTGCAGTGGACAGCCCCGACCTATACCGTAACCCTGAACACGAACGGCGGCACCATCAACAGCGGCAATGTCACCGGATACACCTATGGCGTGGGCGCAACACTCCCGACAGCCGACGATATGACCAATACAGGCCACACGTTCAAGGGCTGGTATGACAACGAAAATCTGACCGGCTCTCCTGTTACGGCAATCGGCGGTACAGAAATGGGCAATAAGGAATACTGGGCGAAGTGGGAGATCAATCAATATACCGTCACAGTCAAACCCGAAAACGGCAAAGCGGATATTACCATAACGCAGGATTACGGCACAGCAATTACCGCTCCTGCTGATCCGACAAGAGAGGGCTACACCTTTATCGGTTGGGATATGGAAATTCCCACGACCATGCCCGCCGAGAATATAACGCTTAAAGCACGGTGGGAAGACAGCGAAAAGCCCACGGGCGAAATTGTCATAGGCACCAACAAATGGCAGAAATTCCTGAATAAAATCACCTTCGGCCTGTTCTTTAAGGATACGCAGGAAGTAACAATAAACGCCACCGACAACAGCGGCGAAACCGTGTTTGTCTCGTATTTGGTGACCGATCAGGATCTTTCCGAAGAGGAACTGAAATCCCTCGTATTTAGCGGATATGAGGAGCCGTTTCGCATAGACCGAAACGGGGAATACATTGTTTATGCAATGCTTGTTGACACGAACCTGAATATAACATACCTTCGTTCCGACCGCGTAACAGTTGACAATGTTCAGCCGGTCATCGGCGGCATAGAAAACGGCAAGACCTATTGTGAAGCACAGACGGTCACCATTGACGAAAAGTATTTGGACACCGTCACCGTAAACGGCACAGAGGTCACGCTTGACGAAAACGGCAGCTTTATTCTTTCTGCGGCAGACGGTGAGCAGAAGATTGTTGCTACCGACAAGGCCGGCAACACCGCCGAAATGACCGTAACGGTCAACGACGGGCATACCGGCGGCACAGCCACCTGCACCGAAAAGGCGGTTTGCGAAATCTGCGGAAAGGCTTACGGTGACCTGGATGGGAATCATCACGCCAACCTTAAGCATATCCCCGCAAAGGCAGCGACAAGGACTGCCGGGGGCAATATCGAGTATTGGTACTGTGAAGACTGCGACAAGTATTTTGCCGATGCTGCGGCTACCAAAGAGATCAAACAGGCAGATACCGTAACGGCCAAACTGTCAGGCGCTGCCAAATCGCCCCAAACCGGTGGGGACAGCGGCGTTGTGACCGTATTGCTGCTGAGCGGCGGTGCGTTCATCTGCTTGGTATCCCGCAGGAAAAAGCGCACCCACACCGTGTAAACCACACAAATCATTGCAGAAAAAGAGCAGACATCATGTCTGCTCTTTTTAACGCCCGGCAGGAAAGCTCGTTGCGCTCTTTACAGAGAACGATGGGTATGGTAAAATGCAGGGGAGGTGAGCAAAATGTATGAACCCAGCGAAACACGCTACGAGACAATGCCCTATAACCGGTGCGGCAAAAGCGGTCTGCGGCTGCCGGCGCTGTCTGTGGGACTGTGGCAGAACTTTGGCGTGAACAACGATTACGATACCATGAAAGAGATCATTCTAACGGCCTTTGACCATGGGGTGACCCATTTTGACCTGGCTAATAATTACGGGCCGGAGCCGGGGCGGGCAGAGATCAACTTTGGCCGTATATTCAAGGAAAATCTGCGCCCTTACCGGGATCAGCTGATCATCAGCACCAAGGCCGGGTATGAGATGTGGCCGGGCCCCTACGGTGGTCGGGGCGGTAGCCGCAAGTACCTGACTGCTTCCCTGGACCAGAGCTTGCAGCGGATGGGGCTGGAGTATGTGGATATTTTTTACCACCACTGCATGACCCCGGACACGCCACTGAAGGAGACGGCTCTGTGCCTGGCGGATCTGGTGCGCCGGGGTAAGACCCTGTATGTGGGTATGAGCAATTATGACGGCAAAACCATGCACCGTATGTACCACAAGTGCGATGATGTGCAAGCGCCCTTTGTCATCAACCAAAATCGCTATTCCATCTTTGACCGCACGGTGGAGAAAAACAAACTGCTGAAAGAAGCCCGGGACAAGGGGCAAGGGCGTGATCTGCTTTTCGCCGCTGGCCCAGGGGCAACTGTCGGATAAATACGCCAAAGGCATCCCGGAGGGCGCCCGCTTGTTTGGCAACGAAAAGCTGCAAGCCCATGTAGGTTATGATCAGCACCGCGCCCAGCAGATTGAAAAGCTCTATCAGCTGGCAAAAGACCGGGGCGAGACCCTTTCTCAGTTGGCAATCCAGTGGCTGTGGCAGCAAAAGGGGGTCACCTCCGTGCTGGTGGGCGTGCACTCCAAGGCGCAACTGCTGGAGAATTTGGCTGCGCTGGAACAGCCTCCCCTTAGCGAGGCGGACCTGATCCGTATTGACAGTTACAGCAAATAACAGCACTTTATACAGAATAAGTAAAACAAAAGGAACGCGGCTGGCAGTCGGGTTCCTTTTTGTTTGACAGTGCCGGCGGAATATGCTACCCTTTTACCAAGAACGGCGGGCGGCGGCCCGTGATTTGGAGAGAAAAGAATGCCCTATATGCAAATGACAGAGGAGCAGTTCAAGGTTCCTGTGCTGAAAAATGTGATCTATGCCCTGCGCCTGGTGTGGCAGATGGATAAGCGCCTGCTCATCGGCTATCTGTTGCAAGAGGGGCTGTATGCGGTGTTTTCCCGCTATTTGCAGAATATTTTGTTCTTAAAGATCCTGCTGGATGTGATCACCGGCAGCGGCGACTTTCGCACTTATGTGGGGGAGCTGGCGGCGTTTGCCCTTTTTTGGCGCTGGTGGTGAAGGTGGCCCAGTGGGAGGGTATGCGCATGGAGAAGTGCGCCACCAAGCGGGTGCTGAAGTTGCTTAACGACCGGATCTTTGAAAAGGCGCTGTCTGTGGATGTGGCCTGTTATGAGAACCCGGAATTCTACGACAAATATCAGCGGGCAACCATGGTGACCACCAATAGCTTTTTTGACCTGATCTGCTTTGATTTTTCTGCCTTTGTGGCGGATGTGGTGGCGCTGGTGTGCGTGATGGCCACCGTGGCGGCGGTGCACCCGCTGTATCTGCTGTTTTTGGTGCCGGTGTTCTTTGTGTTCGCCGTAGAGGTGTATAAGAGCAAGTGCGTCTATCGGCGGGATATGTCCATGACCGCCAACAAACGAATGCAAGCCTATGTGCAGCGCACGGTGTACCTGCGAGAGTACGCCAAGGATATGCGCACCTCCAATATTTTTGCCGTGATGGTTCGGCGTATGGAGGCGGCCACCAAGGCCAATGTGCGCATTTTGAGAGACTACGGCGTGCGGCTGTTTTTGTACAGCGTAGTCAGCAGCCTGCTTGGTGAGCTGCTGCCGGTGCTGGGCACTTATGCCTTTGCCTGCCACAGCTTTGTGCAGGGCAGCGGGCTGACCGTGTCCGGCTTTAGCGTGGTGGCCTCCGGCATTAACGCGGTGCGGGAGTCTACCCTGGACACCACCGAGTGCTTTGACGAAATGACCTTGATGGCGTTGTATTTTCAGAATTTGCGGGAGTTTTTGGACTATCAGCCCCAGGTGGTATCCGGTCCTCTGCCGGTGCCGCCGTTGGAGACGCTGGAATTTTGCCATGTGGACTTTACCTACCCGGACCGATCGACAGGTGCTTCACGATGTGAACTTTACCCTGCGGCAGGGCGAGACCCTGGCGGTGGTGGGCATTAACGGCGCCGGTAAATCCACGCTGGTCAAGCTGCTGCTGCGGTTTTACGACCCTACGGTTGGCCAAATTCTCTATAACGGCAAGCCGTTGCCGGAATATGACCTGAGCAGCTGCGGGCTGCCTTTGGCACCGTGTTCCAGGATTATAAAAACTTTGCCCTGTCCGTCAACGAGAATGTGATCGGCCACGCTTGTACCCCGGCGGAAAAAGCTCTGGCAGAGCAGGCACTGCGCCACAGCGGTGTGTGGGACAAAATTGCCTCACTGCCCCGGGGAGCGGACACGGTGCTGACCCGAGAGTTTGACGAGGCGGGCACCGGTCTGTCCGGCGGCGAAAATCAAAAGGTGTCTACCGCCCGGCTGTTTGCCCGGGACTTCCAGATCGCCGTGCTAGACGAGCCAAGCTCCGCCCTGGATCCGGTGGCAGTGTATAAAATGTATGAGAATTTGCTGCAAGTGACAGAGAACAAGACGGTGATCTTTATCTCGCACCGGCTGTCCAGCGCGGTGCTCAGCGACCGCATTTTGGTGCTGGCCGACGGCCGGGTGCAGGAGAGCGGCTCCCACCGGCAGCTGATGGAGCGAAACGGACTGTATGCGGATATGTTCCGCCTGCAAGCCTCCGGTTACAAGCAGGAAGGGGGTGCCGCCGGTGCGCAAGCCTAAGCATGCGGGAGAGCACTCCATGTTCTCCAATTTATTCTACTTTTTGCGGCTGCTGTTTGCAGCCTCCCGGCGCTGGTGATCGGCGAACTGGCATGGGGCGTGCTGACGGTGCTGCCCGGCCAACTGGTCAGCGTGCTGGGGGTTAAGTATGTGATCGACATTGTCACCTCCGGTCGGGACTTAAAACGGCTGTACGCCGTGGTGGCCGGGGTGGTGGCGCTGCTTGCGCTGTGCCGGCTGGCGTCCTATTTGTATCGGGAGTTCTTTTGGAATGTGCAAAGGGAGAAAGCCTATTACCGGCTGAACCGGCGGCTGTATGCCAAGGCGGCGGAGCTGGACCTGGCGTCTTATGATGACCCGGAATTTTACAACCGCTTTATTCTGACCATTGAGTCCTCCGGCGACAACATCCAAAACCTGCTGGGCCTGGTGCGCCGGTACTTTGGCAACTTGATCTCGCTGCTTGCCATTTCCTCTGTGCTGCTGACCATTGACCCGCTGTGTTTGGTGATTATTTTGGCGTCTATTTTGCTGTTTTTGCCACTAAGCAAGGCCATTAGCAACTTGCAGGTGCAGCGCCAGGTGGAGAACACCCGCTATCATCGGCGATCAGACTACTTCCAGCGGCTGTTTTACTTGCAGGATTACGCCAAAGAGGTGCGTATGAACGGCATTGCGCCTCTGCTGATGGAGCGCTACGACCAAGCGGCGGACGATGTGATCGCCTGTCAAAAGAAATATTTCGGCAAGATCACTCGCCGCTATCTGCTCCAGGAGACCGGAGTGCAGGTGCTGGGCTTTATGTTTGTACTGCCCATGTATCTGGGCTACCTGGTGCTGGTGCGCCACCAGATCAGCCCCGGGGATTTTGTGGCCAGCTTTAACGGCGCCTATGCCATCGCCATGAGCCTGAATTTCCTCACCGTGTGGGGCGTTGCCCAGTTTGACGAGCGGGCCAAGCTGATCGAAAAGTACCGGGCCTTTCTCCACGCCGAACCCACCATTCGGGACGGGGCGCAGGCGGCGCCCAAGCGTCGGTCCGGCGAGATCAAGCTGGAACACCTGACCTTTACTTATCCCGGTGGGGCGGCGCCTGTTTTGCAGGATATTAACCTGACGATTCACCCGGGGGAGAAGATCGCCCTGGTAGGCTACAACGGCGCCGGTAAGACCACCTTGACCAATTTGCTGCTGCGGCTGTATGAGCCCTCCGGTGGGCGGATCCTGATTGGTGGGCAAGACATTCGGGACTGCACCCTGCAAAGCCATCGGGATCGGTTTGCGGCGGTGTTCCAGGACTTCCAGCTGTTTGCCTGTCGGGTAGGGGAGAATGTGGCGCTCAGTCCGCAGTTTGACCCGGAGCGGGTGCGCCGTGCGCTGGACCACAGCGGCTTTCAGCGACCTTTGCCCCGGGGCGTGGACACCCAGCTGCTGCGGGAGTTTGACGATGACGGACTGATGCTTTCCGGCGGCGAGAGCCAAAAGGTGGCGGTGGCGCGGGCATTCTACAAGGACTGCCCCTTTGTGATCCTGGATGAGCCCTCTGCCAACTTGGACCCGGTGGCGGAATACCAGCTGAACCGGGCTATGCTGGAAGCTGCCCGGGACAAGACGGTGATCTTTATTTCGCACCGGTTGTCCACCACGGTGCAAGCGGATAAAATTTATGTGATGGAGCAGGGTCGGATCATAGAGAGCGGCTCGCACAGTGAACTGATGGCGGCAGACGGCATCTATGCTTATATGTTCCGCCTGCAAGCGGAGAAGTATAAGAACGCCAAAAGTGAATAACGATAAAAAAGCGAACGATTTTTATATCGTTCGCTTTTGTGTTGTTAAAAGATATTACCCACCGTTACCTTGCTGTTGTCGTAGATCTCTGCCAGTTCCGTTTGGCACTGGCGAATGGTAGGGGCGCAGATCGTCGCTTTCGTCCCCCGCCAAGGGTTGCAGGGGTCTTGGGGTTACCCCCTGCCTCTTGTAAAGCGCGGTGCTCCATGAGCACGCACAGGGTGGGGTAGCGGGCGGTCCAAATGTTTTGCAGTTGGCGGGCCTTGCGTTCTGCCTCCGGGTAATTCTCTTCTGCGGCGGCTGCGTCCATGCTTTGCAGTAGGGTCTCCATATTCTCAAAGGTGGTCTTGACCGTGTGTTGTTCAAAGATACACAGCCCTGCCACCAGCAGCAAAAAACAAAATGGCAAACCAAGTGCGCTTCACTTTTTTCTCCCTTTTTTACGGCAAAGACGGTGCCGCTGTCATCTATGGTCACCACCAGCTGTTCACCGGGGCGCAGGCTCTCCTTTTGCAGTGCCTTGGCAATGGCTGCTGTGTCCTGCAGTTGGTCGCCGAAATATTCCGGCACAATGTGGCCGTCGGTGACTACGGGTATGGGAAAGCCGTTGTCCGGCGTCGGTACGCCCAACTGTTTGGGGTTACCGGGCTTTCCTCCGTACGCAGCCGCACGGACAGGCTGCCGTTGGTCTCTACCACCGCTTCCTCCACGGTGGACAGATCAAATACATCCTTTTGGCGCAGGGCGTCTATCAAATCGTCTACGGTAAAGCGCAGGCGACGCATTTGCTTTTGATCCGGTTTGCCGTGGCGTATGAGAAAGATGGGTCGCCCTTGCAGCAGGTTTCGCAGCCGCAGGCTTTTCATGGACGCCACGGAGGCGAGAATTTCCAAACTTACCAGTAGCAGCATGGGCAAAAAGGCGTTGGCCAGGGGCATGGTGTTGTCTTGTAGGGGAATGGAGGCAATCTGGCTCACCAATATGGTAATGACCAGCTCGTGGGGGTTCAGCTCGCCGATCTGGCGCTTACCCATGATCCGCATAGCCAGAATGACGGTAAAGTAGATCAGCAGTGCACGAATAAGAGTTACTGTCATTTCAATCACCGGTTGTATTTTTTGTGAATAAATCCCCGGTTATGCCAAAATTAGTACGGGTGATAGAAATTGAAAACCTTAGGCGTCAATATAACGATAATGTACAAAAATTTAAGGCGGACTTTGCGGACTGCTCGGATTTTTTGCTCAAGGAGGCGGAAACCGGCGGTCGCAAGTGCTTTTTTGCTGTGATGGACGGATTGGTGGATTCTTTGCAGCTGGGGCAGATGATTATGGGACCGGTGCTGGGCGCACAGGTGAAGGCCCGCACGCCGGACGAGCAGTTTCGCCAGCTGATGCGCACCTGCGTGCAGTCGGTAGAGCTGAAAGAGGCAGAGACCTTCGAGGATGCTTACTATTATTTGATGAGCGGCTTTTGCGTGTTTGTGTTGGACGGCTGTCCCCGGGCTATGGTCATGGGTATTCAGGGTTGGACCAAACGCAGTACCGACGAGCCGGAGAGCGAAAGCAATGTACGCGCAAGGCCAAAGAGTGCTTTGTGGAGTCTGTGAACGACAACAAGGCGCTGCTGCGTAAGCGCATGAAAACCCATCACTTAAAGCTGCGCCAAATCCAGCTGGGTACCGCCGCCCCAACCCCGGTGGTACTGGCCTTTTTGGATGACCGTGCCGCGGCGGAATTGGTGAATGCGGTGGAGCAGCGGCTAAAGGACGCACATTTGAACACGGTGGCGGATTACGGTGAACTGGTGCCCTTTTTAGACACAAATATGCGTTCCTTTTTCTCTGCCGTAGGCACCACGGAGCGCCCGGATGTGTTGGCGTCCAAGCTTTATGAGGGCCGGGTGGCGGTACTGGTGGAGGGCACGCCCTTTGTGCTTTATGTGCCGTATCTTTTCAGCGATAATTTTCAGTCTTTGGATGATTATGATTATCCGCCGTTTTTCGGCGGCTTTGTGCGGCTGCTGAAGTATTTCAGCTTTGGTATTTCCGTATTTTTGCCCGGGGTGTATGTGGCACTGGGCACTTTTCATCAAGAACTGATTCCCACCAACTTGCTGTTTACCATTGCGTCGGCAGAGTTTCGCACCCCGCTGTCCCTGATGAATGAGGCCATTATGACCCTGATCTTTTATGAAATCATGCGGGAGGCGGGGCTGCGGTTGCCCAAGGTCGTCGGCCACGCGGTGTCTATCATCGGCGCCTATCGTCATCGGTGAGGCCACCGTGTCTGCCGGGCTGATCGGTGCGCCTATGTTGGTGATTATCGCCATTACCGCCATTGCCTCTTATGTGGCATTTCCCCTGTATGACAGCGTGTCGGTGCTGCGGCTCTTGTTTATCCTGGCCGGGGGACTCACCGGACTTTACGGTCTGATGCTGGGTATGGCGGCGCTGTTTGTGAATATTTGCAGTCTCAGCCCCTACGGCGTGCCGTACGCCGCCCCTATCGCGCCGCTAAATGTGCGCTCCCTGGGCGATGTGTTTTATCGGGAAAGTTGGACCAAGCTGGCCCGCCGCCGGGTGCGGGTACAGGATTTGCGGGGTGCGCATATTGACCAGTGTGAATAACAGCAAAATTTCTCCGTTCAGTCTGTTTGCCATGCTGTATATCAGCCGCCTGGTGGTGAGCCTGACCCATGTGCAGTCTATTATGGCAGGTAAGCTGTCTACCCAAATGCTGATGAGCGTGGGGGTAGCGCTGGTGCTTTCCCTGTTGTTTGCGGTGCCTGCGCTTCTTTGTGTGCAGCGGGACTGCTCACCGTTGGCGCACAGAACGCTGGGCACTCTTTATGCCTGTAATTTTATCTTCTTGGCGGGGATCAATGTGAGCCGCTTTGCCTACTTCGCCTCTGCCCGGTTGAATCCGGAGGCCAAAAGTTGGGGATTTGCCTTGCTGATTCTTCTATTTGCGGTGTATGGGGCGTTGGTTGGGCTGCAAGGATTGTCTCGTTTTTCCGGCTTCGCCTTTTGCCTGATTGTGCTTGTGGTAGCGGTGGTGCTTGGCTTTAATGTGCAGCACTTCCAATGGTTCAGCCTGTTTCCGCCAGGCAGCAATACCGTGGGTGAAGTGGTGCAAAACGGCGTGGTGCTGTCTGCCAATACGGCAGAGATTACGATCTTTTTGGTGCTGGCGGACCGGGTGGTCATCGGCGGACATCGTTTTGGTGCCTTTTTGGCGGCGCTATGGGGTGTTCGTACCTGACTACGAGCCTGCTGTTTCTCTTTGCCATCGGCGTGATGGGGGACGCGGCCGGGTTACAGGCGTTTCCGGTTTATACCCTCTCTCAGCTGGCAGGCAGTGGATCAATGGTGCGTATGGACGCGCTGTACACCGGCTTTTGGATCTTTGCTATCTTTATTAAGGCGGCACTGCTGATTTATTGTGCGGTAGAGACCCTGCCGGGCAGTGGTGGGCACAAGGGCAAGTGCCTGGGCTGCCGGTTTGGCGGCCTTTGCCGTCAGTTGTGCACTGGGACGGTTGATGACTGTGGGTCAGCACTCGCCGTTGATCACAGTGGTGCCCTTCGTAGTGTTTTCCTCTCTCATTCCCCTGGTTTGGCTACTGGGGCACAGAAAGGCGCGTGGTACAAATGAGACGAACCATTAAGCTGCTTCTTTGCTTTTTGCTGGTGGCGGCTACGCTGTGCGGCTGCTCCGGGCGGCGCACCTTGAGCAATTTGGCGGTGGTGGAGGGCATGAGCATTGACCGGGCGGCAAACGGGGTGTCCGTCTCGGTGCAGACCCTGAATATGACCAAGAGCGGCAACGGCTCGGAGGCCCTGTCCGGCAATATTACCATCAATACCGCAGAGAGCGGCGCTGGTATTTCCCAGGCGCTGTCTAAGCTGTCTAAAGACTTGTCCCGCAATTTGTTTTTGGGACAAAACAAGATTACGGTGTTCAGCAGCAGCGTGGCACGGCACGGGGTGGGCGACAATATGGATTACTTTGTGCGCAGTGCCGCAAGTCGGCCGGATGTGCTGCTGTGTGTGGCAGACGGTAATGCCAAGGCGCTGCTGCAGAGTAAGGAAGACGACGCTTTGGTGCCCAGCGCAAATATGGTGCACCTGCTGCAGAATGGGCAGGATAGCGGTATGGGCGCGGTGGTGTCCGTTAATGACGCGCTGCGCTGCTTTGCCAGTCCGACCTCGGATATTTATTTGCCGCTGTTAAAGAGAGTGGGCACACATACGGCTTTTGTAGGGCTGGCGCTGTTTGATGGGGGCAAGATGACCGCCACGGCGAACATGGCAGATACTTTTGGTATTCTTCTGATGAATGGCAAGATCAAAAGCGGGCTGCTAACCCTGCAAAATGACAAGTTGGGGCATATCGGGGTGGAACTGGTATCCTGCAAGGTGGGGACGAAGAGCACCATAGAGAACGGCCGCTCGGTGTTCCGGGTAACGGTGCAGGCACAGCTGATGCTGGACGAAGTGCAAAAGGGCTATATCAGTACCATAGATAATCGCTCCATTGCCGTCATAGAGCGCCTGGCGGAGCAAAAGCTGGTGGACCTGTGCACCGGAGCTTATGCCTGCTTGCAGGCCGCCGGATGCGACGGCGTGCAGGTTGGGGCGCAGCTGGCAATGGCAGACCCGGCGGGGTATGCAGCGGTTAAAGCGGACTGGAACCGTGCGTTCTCCGCCTCTGTGATCCAGGCTGTCTGCCACTGCCGGATTACGAAAATTAACGATAATTCCATCAGAGAATAGGCCCGCCAGCACTGCAGAGTGGAGCAGGCTTACCAGATCACTGCTGCCTTGGGTGTGAAATGCGGCAAACATGGGCACACCGAATGTGAGCAAAAACAGCAGAGCAAACAGGATCAATACTTTTTTCAAAGCAGATCTCTCCTTTCAGATAACTTGACATTTGTCTATTATAATTGTATAATGATTGTTCTAAATGTATGTTTGAAAGGAGCGATTTTGTGGCTTCAATTATATTTCGCCCATCTCCATGGACGCACTGTCCAACTTGTGCCAGGAGCTGGGGAAGAATAACTATATCAATGCCCACGATTTTGAACGCTATCAGGTAAAGCGGGGCCTGCGCAACAGCGACGGCACCGGCGTGATGGCCGGATTGACCCGTATTTGCTCGGTAGAGGGTTATTATATTTTGGACGGCGAGCGGATTCCTACGGACGGCAAGTTGTCTTACCGTGGTTATGACATTCGTGATTTGGTGGACAATTGCATTGCCGAGGACCGCTTTGGCTATGAGGAAGTGGTGTGGCTGCTGCTGTTTGGCAATCTACCCACTGCCAATCAGCTGTATTCTCTCCGCGAGGTGCTGTCTGAGTGCCGGGCACTGCCGGACGAGTTTGTGGAAGATGTGATTATGAAGCACGCCTCAAGGATATTATGAACAAGATGGCGCGCTGTATTTTGTCCCTTTACTCTTTTGATGAGAACCCGGACGATACCTCCATTCCCAATGTGCTGCGTCAGTCCTTGCAGCTGATCGCTCAGACCCCACCATTATGAACAGCGCCTATCAGATCAAGCGCCGTACATTCTACAACAAGACCATGTTCCTGCACCCGATCAACAAGGAGCAGACCATGGCGGAGTATATCTTAAATCAGCTGCGGGTGGACAAGACATTTACCCGCGAAGAGGCCAAACTGCTGGATATTTGCTTAATGCTCCATGCGGACCACGGCGGCGGTAACAACTCTACCTTCTCTACCCGTGTGCTTACCTCCAGCGGTACGGATACGTATTCGGCCATTACGGCCGGCTTCGGCCCCTGAAAGGTCCTCGCCACGGCGGCGCCAACATTCGGGTGACGCACATGATGGAGGACATTATTGCCCATGTACCAGACCCCACCAAGCCGGAGCAGGTAAAAGATTACCTGGTTAAAATCCTGAATAAAGAAGCCGGTGACGGCTTTCCGGTTTGATCTACGGTATGGGTCACGCAGTCTATACCAAATCAGATCCTCGCGCGGTGATCTTAAAATCCAATGCCCGCAAGCTGGCTTATGAGGCCGGATTTGAAAAAGAGTTTAAAACCTTGGAGAATGTGGAGAAGCTGACCCCGGAGGTGTTTGCCGAGGTAAAGGGCGACGACAAGGTGATGTGCGCCAACGTAGATCTGTACTCCGGTTTGGTTTACAAGGTGCTGAAGATCCCGGAGGATCTGTTTACCCCGCTGTTTGCCACCGCCCGTATTGCCGGTTGGTGCGCGCATCGGCTGGAGGAACTGATTTCCGGCGGCCGAATTATGCGTCCGGCATACAAGAGCGTGTCCAACGCCAGAACGTACATTGCCCCGGCGGACCGAGAGGTTCAGGGCTGATTTTGAACGAAAGAGGAGCGAAAAAGTGCGTACCAGACCCCAACTGATCCCTTGGATTCTGACTTTTGCGATCACCGGGGCGGCGGTGGTATTGCGCTTTGTTCAGCTCCTCCTTTTTACGGACAGCAGTACCGGGCGGGTCACGGCTGCCGGTGCGCCGTTGACTTATGGGCTGTATGCTTTGCTGCTGTGTGCCAGTGTGTGTTGCACTGTGTGTGCCCTGCACCAAAGCCATACGGCAGTGGCGGTTGCTGCAAACGGCGGCAGCCGCAGGCTGACCGTTGTGTCATATCTGGTGTCTGTGGCGTTCTTTTTTGATTTTATTTACCGCTGCTTTTTGTGCTACGACTTGGCGGACGGTGCGGTTTATTTACAGTGGAATGACCTGGTCAGCGAAGGGCTGACGGCACTGTTTGCTTTACTCAGCTGTTCCTACTATTTTGTTGTAGGGCGCAGCTATGGGGGCGGACGGTATGATTTTCGCGCTTTCCGCTTCTTTCACTTTGTGCCGGCGCTGTGGGGGCTTTGCCGTTTACTAACCATTTTAGCTAAGATGGTCAGTGTGCTGGTAGATACCCAGACGGTGTGCGAAGTGCTGTTTTTGGTGGCGCTGCTGCTGTTTCTCTTATCCTTTGCAACGGCGGTGGTTACCTCCCGCCATGCAGGGCGTGCGGTGGTGTTCTTTGGCCTGCTGGTGTTTGTGTGCGGCTGTGTGCTGGCATTGCCCGGACTGTCCGTATGGTTTACCGGGCACCGGGGTCTGTTGAACGGCAGCGTGTATTTCGGCCCGGCGGATTTATTGCTGGGTGTGTTCGCCTTGGCTTTTGTGCAGGATTTGCGCCGTCGCAGCGCAGCGGATTAGGAGCGTGCCTTTGTTTTTTGCAACCTTAAAGACCGTGGCCGGTCAGGTACTGATGCTGTACCTGATCTCTCTGATCGGCTTTGTGACGGATAAGTTGGGCGTGTTTCGCCAGGCGGACGCCAAGCGGGTGATCGACCTGCTGTTTAATATCGTGCTGCCCATTGCCATTATTTATACATTTATGACCATGGCGTACACCCCGGACCATGTGCGGGGGATTCTTTTGGCGTTTGTGTGCGCCTTTGCCACCCACCTGGTGGGCGGCGTGCTGGGACAGCTGTGCTTTCGCCACCGCAGTCCCATGGAGCGGGGCGTGTACCGCTACGGTATGCTGTTCTCCAACGCCAGCTTTTTGGCGCTGCCTTTGGCTCTGGCGGTGATTGGCTCGGAGGGTGTGTTCTACTGCTCCGTTTATGTGGCTGTTTTTAATGTGGTGGCCTTTACCTATGGCATTTATGAGATCAGCGGCCATACCGCCAAGATCGACCTGCGCCGGTTGGTGCTGAACCCCGGCTCCATGGCGGTGCTCATCGGGCTGCCGCTGTTCTTTTTGCAGCCCAGGCTGCCCCAGGTGATCCTGCGGCCCATGGAGATGGTGGGCAACTGTAATTCGCCCCTGGCCATGATGATTTTCGGCACCTATTTTCTTGCCAATGCGGACTGGAAGCGTATGTTCGCCAAAAAGGAGCTGTACTTTTTTGCTCCCTGATGCGTTTGGCAGTGATCCCCCTGTGTATGGTGGGGCTGTTTTACCTGTGCGGTGTGCGGGGTGATCTGCTGATCGCTATGGTCATCTCCGCCTCTGCCCCCACGGCTACCAATACGGCGATGTATGCGGCCAAGTACGACAATGACGCCGCCTTGGGCAGCGAGTTGGCCGCCCAGTCCTCGCTGTTTTCCATCGTTACCATGCCGGTGGTGGTGGCGCTGGCAGCGGTGATTTAACCCCCAAAAAGGTGAAATTTGTCTAAATAAGTACAAATTGTAAATTTTATTTGAAGTAATAATACAGATAGTTGTAAAGTTACGAATCAAGGCGTATAATAGGAAGCATTAACGGAAAGGATGGATGTTTATATGAAGCTGGTTATGGCTGTAATTTCCAATAAAGATGTTTCCAAAGTTTTGGATGCGATTACGAAGGAGGGCTTTGCCTCCACCCGTATCTCCACCACCGGTCAGTTCTTGGCCGATGGGCACACCACGCTGTTTATCGGCACGGAGGATCACAAGGTGGAGCAGCTGTTCGATGTGCTGAAGAAGCATGTGACCAAGCGGGTGGTGCGCCAAGCGGGCGTGGCCAGCACGCTGGAAGGCTCGTTGCTGCGCCAGCCGGTGGACGTGGAGGAATACGGCGCTGTGGCGTTTGTGATCAATGTGGACGAGTTCCGCAAATTGTAAAGGCAAGTATGGAATTTAAGCACTTTCTCGGGAATGAAAAAATCAAGGCGCAGCTGTCTGCATTGGTAGACGGCGGCCGCCTGCCCCACGCCGTAGTGCTGGAGGGGGAGAGCGGTCTGGGTAAGCGCACGCTGGCCGGTGAACTGGCTGCGGCATTGGTGTGCCGGGGCGAGCACCGCCCTTGCGACAGCTGCCCCCAGTGCCACAAGGCCCGTGCCGGGGTGCACCCGGATATTTTGGTCTATGCCCCGGAGGGGGGCGCCCGTTCGTTTCATAAAAAGACGGTGGATCAAATTGTGGGCGATGTGTATATGACCCCCAATGAGGCGGATTATAAGATCTACATATTGGTTAACGCCCATTTGATGAGCGTGCAGGCCCAGAATGCCATTTTGAAAGTGCTGGAGGAACCGCCGGCTTATGTGCGGTTCATTTTAACGGTGGAGAACAAGAGCGCTCTGCTGCCCACGGTGCTGTCCCGCAGTGTGGTGTTTCGGTTGGAGGGCGTGCCGGTAGAGATCGGTGCGGATTATATTTTGCAGCGGCAGCCGGAGGCGGACCCGGATCGAGTGCGCCAGGCGTTGCAGCTGTGGAACGGCAACATCGGAAAGGCCATGGAGAGCCTGGAGGACGGCGAGGCCGCCAAGTACAGCGCCTTGTCCGCAGAACTGTGCCGCGCGCTGGTGGCGGAGACTGAGTATGCGCTCATTTGCGCCTGTGCACCCCTGCAAAAGGACAGGCAGGCGGTACTGAATATCTGCGGGGTGCTGCGGGATCTGTTTCGGGACGCATTGGTGCTGGACAGCGGCGCCGATTTGCTTTCCGGCAGCGATGAAATCCCCCGGCTGCTTGGATCTAAATGTACAAGAAAACAACTGCTGCAACTGGTATCTGTGGCAGAGGACACATATCAGCGGGCGCTGCAAAATGCCAATAACGCCCTGCTGATCACAAAATTTTTGCGCCGATTTGCGCCAGGCGATCGGCCGTTAGGAGGATAGATTATGACAAAAGTGGTAGGCGTTCGGTTTAAGGACACCGGCAAAACATATTATTTTGACCCTAAGGGGTTGGAGATTAAAAAAGGCGACCTGGTGGTGGTAGAGACCGCCCGAGGTATGGAATGCGGCGTGGCCCAGTATGCGCCCAAAGAGGTGGCGGAGAATGAGGTCACTGCACCCCTCAAGCCGGTGCTGCGTATTGCCACCGCCAGAGACAAGCAAATTCTGGAAGAAAATAAAGAAAAAGAGAAGCGCGCCTACGAGGTGTGCCTGCAAAAGATCGAGAAACACAAGCTGGATATGAACCTGACCGAGGTGGAATACGCCTTTGACGGGTCCAAGATTCTGTTTTATTTTACCGCGGACGGCCGTGTGGACTTTAGAGAGCTGGTCAAGGATCTGGCCTCCACTTTCCATACCCGTATTGAGCTGCGCCAGATCGGCGTGCGAGACGAGGCCAAGATGCTGGGCGGTCTGGGCGTGTGCGGGCGGCCGTTTTGCTGCTCCACCTTCCTGAATGACTTCCACTCCGTGTCTATCAAAATGGCCAAGGAGCAGGGACTGAGCCTGTCCCCTCTAAGATCAGCGGCACTTGCGGGCGGCTGATGTGCTGCCTGAAATATGAGCAGAACTCTTATGAATACCTGGCAAAGATCACTCCCCGCCGAGGCACCGTGGTGGACTGCAGAGAGGGTCGAGGCACGGTGGTAGACGCTGCGCTGCTCACCGGCAAGCTGAAAGTGCAGCTGGATAATGCGCCGGAGGGCGCACCGGTGATCGTCAATCGGGAAGAAGTGCGCGTGGTGCGTGCGCCTCGTCGCGGCGGCAAAAATGAGAAAAAAGCGGACAAGCCCGCCCAGGCGGAGAAGTAAGGCAAGACTAATTTTTTCGAATTCACTTGCATTTTCAAATCAATGCTGTTATATTTAGGTTGAGAAACATACAGGAGGTGTTTATCATGGCATATCAGATTTCTGATGATTGTATTTCCTGCGGTGCTTGCGCAGCAGAGTGTCCGGTTTCCGCCATCTCCGAGGGTGACGGCAAATTTGTAATTGACGCTGACGTTTGCATTGAGTGCGGTGCGTGCGAGGCAACCTGCCCCGTGGGTGCGCCTGCCCAGGCATAAGCGGATTTTGTAGATTTTTCTGCTTTTGTACAAACAAAAAGGAACACGCCGAGAGCTTTGGCTTTGGGCGTGTCTTTTTTTGTCCGCTTGCCAAAGCGGGTCGGTAGGTATATAATAAGCGCAAAGACCCGGGCACGGCCCGGTAGTGGGAGAGCCTATGAACGAGACGGTTATGCCTTTGGCAGAGCATATACAAATCGTGGTCAGTGACCGCCACACCTTTGGTACGGACGCCGTGGTGCTGGCGGATTTTGCCCGTATTCGCCGCCGAGATCGGGCGCTGGATTTGGGCACAGGTTGTGGAATTATTCCGCTGCTTTGGCTGCGAGATGCCCGGCAAAGTCCGGTGGCGTGCCTGGATATTCAGGACCAGGCGGTACGGCAGGTGCAGCAATCCATTGCGCTGAATCATTTGGAAGAGCGGCTAACCGTGCAGCAGGCAGATCTGCGAGATCATCGGCAGCTGTACCCGGCGGGCAGCTTTACTCTGGTGAGTATGAACCCGCCGTACAAGCCGGTGGACACGGGCATTTTGTCTCCGGTAGCCGTGGGATCAAATTGCCCGGCACGAGGTGTGCTGTACCTTGGAGGACGCCTGTGCGGCAGCGGGCTATCTGTTGCAGTTCGGCGGGCGGTTTTGCATTTGCCATCGACCGGAACGGCTGGCGGATATTGTAACGGCTATGCGTGCCCATGATTTGGAGCCTAAGCGGCTGCGTCTGGTGCAGCACCGGGAGGGAGAGGCACCCTTTTTGCTGCTGATGGAGGGGCGCAAGGGCGCCAAGCCGTACTTAACGGCAGAGCCTACGCTGATTTTGGAAAGCCCGGCGGGCCAGGCGGAAATGGGAAGAATATACGGCGCATATTTTGAAGGAGGCGCAAAGTGAGCGGTACTTTATATGTGGTGGGCACGCCCATCGGGAATTTAAGCGACTGGTCGCCCCGGGCGGTTGACACCCTGGGGACTGTGGATTTTATTGCAGCAGAGGACACCCGGGTGACCTTAAAGCTGCTGAATCATTTTGGTATCAAAAAAGAGATGGTCAGCTATTATGAGCACAACCGTCGAGAGCGGGGCGAGATCATCACTGCCCGCATTGCGGCGGGGGAGGACTGCGCCATTGTAACGGACGCGGGTATGCCTGCCATTTCGGACCCGGGGCAGGATCTGGTGCACCTGTGCCACTTGCAGGGGATCCCGGTGGTGTCCGTGCCCGGACCGGTGGCTTTTGCCACAGCGCTGGCGGTGTCCGGTATGGAGAGCGGGCGCTTTACCTTTGAGGGCTTTTTGTCCGTCAATAAAAAAACCCGCCGGGACCACCTGGAGGAGCTTAAGGACGAGAAGCGCACTATGATTTTTTATGAGGCGCCCCATAAGTTTATCAACACCATTGGGGATCTGCACCGGGTGCTGGGTGACCGGGAGATCGCCATTGTGCGGGAACTGACCAAGGTGCATGAGCAGGTGGTGCGTACCACCTTGGCACAGGCGGAGAAAGACTATACGGAAAATAAGATCAAAGGGGGGAGATCGTGCTGATCGTGGCAGGCAAAAAGGCCGAGCCAACGGACGCCATCACCTTTGATCAGGCGGTGGAACAGGCCCGTGCGCTGGTGGAGAAAGGCGCTTCCGTCAACGCTGCCGCCAAGGAGATCGCCGCGGTAACCCCGTACAAAAAAGGCGATCTCTATAAGGCACTGCTGTGAGTGGGTGTAATGCCTGCCCCCGCCGGTGCGGTGTTGACCGTACCACGGCCGTGGGTGCCTGTGGTGTGGGCGCTGCCTTTCGGGTGGCGCGCATGGCGCTGCACGCCTGGGAGGAGCCGTGTATCAGCGGCAAATCCGGCAGCGGAGCAATCTTCTTTTCCGGCTGTCCGCTGAAGTGCGTGTTTTGCCAGAATATGGAGATCAGCCGGGGCTGCAAGAGCGTGGACCTAACCGAGGACCAGCTGATTGCCGGTATGCAGCGGCTGATTGACGCCGGGGCGCAGAATATCAATTTGGTCAGCCCCACCCAGTACGCACCGGCCTTGGCGCGGTTACTGCGCCGATGGAAGCCCCCGGTGCCGGTGGTGTACAACACCGGCGGCTATGAGCGATTAGAGACCCTGCGGCAGCTGGAGGGACTGATAGATATTTATTTGCCGGATTTTAAGTACACTCGCCCGGCTAAGGCGGCGGCTTACAGCGCTGCACCGGACTATGTGGAGCAGGTGGGCCCGGCGCTGCTGGAAATGCGCCGCCAGGTGCAGGACCGGTGGGACGGGGACAAAATGCTGTCCGGTATGATCGTGCGCCATTTGATTTTGCCGGGCAATACCAATTCGGCCATTGAGGCGCTGAACTGGCTGCACAGCCATTTGCCGGGTACCTATGTGTCCCTGATGGCTCAGTACACCCCTATGCCGGGGCTGGAGCGCTACCCGGAGCTGACGCGCGCCATCACCCGCCGGGAGTACGACAAGGTGGTGGATCATGCCCTGGCGCTGGGTATGGATCATGTGTTTTTGCAGGAGCGCAGCGCGGTAGGTAAAGATTTTATTCCGGCATTTGATTTTACCGGCATTGTGTGATAGAATACAGTCAGGCGCTGTGCGCCGAAAAGTGTAAAGACGAGAGAATGTACAAAATGAAGAAATTTTTTCAGGAGTTTAAGGCATTCATTTCCCGCGGCAATGTGATGGACCTGGCCGTCGGCGTGATCATCGGTTCCTTTTACCGGCGTGGTTACCGCTTTGACGGACTCGATCATCAAACCGCTGCTCAACTGTATCGGCGGAGCGGAGATCCAGGGCAAGATTCATCTGCTGGGAGATAATTATTTGGACTACGGCGCGTTTTTGTCCGCTGTGGTGAATTTCCTGATTATGGCGCTGATCATCTTTTGTATGGTCAAGGGGCTGAATAAGCTGTCAGACGCCGTGAAGCACGCCACCCATGAGAAAGAGGCCCAGGCGGCGCCTACCACCAAGGTCTGCCCCTACTGCAAGAGCGAGATTGACATGGCTGCCACCCGCTGTCCCCACTGCACCTCGGTGCTGGAGGACGAAAAGGCAGAGTAACGACAGCTAAAACTGAATATGTAGCGATAATAATTTTACATAGAATCAGCAGGCATTGCCTGCGTTAAGGGGGATTTTTCTATGAAAACGAAAGCGTACACTTATCCCAGCGCCAGCGCGCTGGCCACCATCCATGCCTGGCAGTGGTATCCGGAGGACGGCAATGTGAAGGCCGTGCTGCTGCTCCACCACGGTATGGCCGAGCACTGCGGCCGCTACGGCGACTTTTTGCAGGCCTTTGCGGATATGGGCTATGCGGTCTTTATGCACGATATGCTGGGCCACGGTCAGTCCTGCGAAACGCCGGAGGACAGGGGGTTCTTTGGCGATAAGGACGGGTACAATGCTCTGCTGCAAGATGTGCGGCGGTTGTATGACATTGCCCGGGGCGAGTATCCGGACAAGAAGCTGGTTATTGCCGGCCATTCGATGGGCAGCTTTATTATGCGGTGCTTTACCGCCCGCTACCCGGATCTGGACTATGCGGCGGCCATTTATGTGGGCACCGGCGGGCCGAATCCGCTGGCAAATATCAGCGTGGCGGTGACCAATGTACTGGGCGCCGTTAAGGGTAAGCGCTACCGCTCCAAGTGGCTGGAAAATACCGGCTTTAAGGGCTATAACGATCATTTTGAGGGTCGCACTTCTGTGGACTGGCTCAGTCGAGATACCGCGTCGGTGGATGATTATGTTGCAGACGATGCCTGCGGTTTTACCTTTACTGTGGCCGCCTACGGCGATCTGGGACGGCTGATGTTGGAGTGCGGCAGTAAGGACTGGTACGCCCGCGTACCAAAGGATCTGCCGATTCTCTTTGTGTCCGGCCAGGAGGATCCGGTGAGCAATTACGGCGCCGGTATTCGGGCGGTCAGCGACCGGCTGAAGGCCACCGGTCACACCCGGGTGCAGGTTCTTTTGTATCCCGGTGCCCGGCACGAGATCCTGCGAGAGACCAACAGCCCGGAGGTGTACCGGGATATAGACGCCTTTATTACCAAAGCGGTTTTGCAGGCGAAATAAACGCTGAAAAAACAGCCGAGGACTTGTATTTTGCAGGTCCTCGGCTTTCTCTTGCCTTTTTTGCCACGATCGGGTATAATCAAATTGGAATAGAGGCTTTTGTTTTATCAGGAGGTATGGGTATGAAAAGAATGCGTTTGCTATCTCTTTTACTGGCGCTGGTGCTGGTGTGCACCGCTATGCCGGTTACGGCTGCGGCTGCCGATGGACTGGCAAATGCTACCGTCTGTACGACCCATACAGTCCATACCGAGGGGCAGAGCGCAGAGGACTGTACCGGCCTGGCTCCGTACCTGGCTCCGGACGGTACCGCTTGGGCGGTGGTGGAGGACGATACCACGAAGGTCAAGACCTGGCACTGCTTCCAGCAGGATATAGATGCGGCGCTGACAGACGCGCTGCACCGTATGCTCCGGCGAGACTGCTTTTATCCTGTATATTGCGGTGGAAAAAAAGCGATTACGACCCCACCACCGGCAATCTTCGGACGGCGCTGTATGAGCGGCTGCGAAGCAACGCCCTGGCGGAGAAAGCGGGCACCATAGAAGGCGGCGATTTTTTGGACGCCCAGATTCAGGGCTTTCAGGAACAGGATTTGGACACCCGGTGGCTGAATGTGGAGGGCTACAATGATAATACCGGCGCGGTGGCCTTTTATGAGGTGCACTGCACCTTCAAATATTGCGACACGGTGCAGCAAATGGAGATCCTGCGCCAAGCGGCGAAAAAGTGGACCAACTGTTTGTTACCGATAATCCCACCATCGCGGCGGAGAAGGATACAAACCGCCGCCAGTACCTGATCGTCAAGACCATTTATGACTTTTTGGCGGAGAACACGGTGTACAACACCGCTGCCTATGAGAATTTTATGAATCATCAAGTGACCGACTGGTACGCCCACACCGCCTACGCAGCGTTCTTCGGCCTTACAGGGCAGGGGGCTGCGGATTTGGACAGCACCGGCTACGATTGGTCCGTGCGGCAAAAAAACAGCCTGACGGTGATCGGCACCACCGGTCAGGGCAAGGCCGTGTGCGAGGGCTATGCGGCACTGTTTTTACTACCTGTGCCGTTTGAACGGCATTGCCTGCAACACGGTGATGGGCAGCAAAATGGTGCGCAATGAGAACACCGGGGAACCACAAAAGGATATGCACGCCTGGAACTTTGTGTATTTGGATGACGGCACCGGCAGCGGCTACCAATGGTATCAGGTGGACGCCACCTTCGCCGCCTCCAACAACCTGCGGTTCCCGGGTTTTATCAATTATTACTATTTCCTTTGTGGGTCGAAAAATGCATACTTCACTTTGGAAAACGACCATCAGCAGTTGGACGATACTAAATCGTACCCGCTGCTGTCTGCGACGGACTACCGCTTTGCCTCTACCGGCGAGGATCTGTCCGATTATGACGGACAGGGCTATATGGTGCTGATGCGTCGCGGTGTGCCGAAGGTCAAATACGGGATTCTATTCTGATTCAACGGGCGGCGGACGGCAGCTGTGCCTATTTTAAGGCGCAGACGGACGGCAACGGTACGGTGCTGACGGACGAGCACGGGCAAGCCAAGGTGATCCCTCTGCCGGACGGCACCGGGCTGGATTATGTGGGCGAGGAAGGCGAATTCTCTCTGCTGATTCCGGGCTATGTGTTTGGTCGGGGAGTACACCACCGTGTATGAGACCGGCGACGATCGTTACGCGCCGGGACAGCACACCATTATTGCCACGGACGGTACTGCACAGCTTTCTTGCTCCTTTTACCTTAACAAGATTGATGTAACCAAGGAAAAGAACCAGATCGAGCTGCACAATCTGGATAAAAATGGTGCCATTACGTATAATGTTTGCCCCATTCATGTGGATGTGCATGTGGTGGATGGCTACGGCCATACTGCGGTGCGGGATAAGGACTACACCGTATCGTTCCTCGATGAGAACGGCACACAGGTGGATACCCTGTCCGAGCCCGGCAAGTACACCATCGTGTTGGATTTTTCTATCAGCGACCGTTATACCGGCAAGCTGGTGGGGAACAGTACCAACCGGCTGCGGTTTGAAATTGCCAAGCTGCCCATGAACCGGGCAGGCTTTGGCGATGTGCAGGCGCCGTACTCCGGCAAAGAGCATTGCAGATGTGATGTCTGCCATGACCTTTGTTGAGCACCACCACAAACGGCAAGCCTTTACAAAAAGGTGTTCAAAGCGGGCGAGGACTACACCCTCACATACAGCGGCTCCACGGTGCATGCCGGCAGCGGCACCTATACTGTGACGGCACTGGAAGGATCCAAGTACCTGACCGGCAGCGCGACCTATACTTATACCATCGCCCCGGCGTCTATTGCCGGGTACGGCGGGTCGTATATTTGTAGGTCGGTGACCTATAACGGCAGTGCCCAGCGCCCCGGTACCGCTTGGTTTGACAGTCAAAGCGGCTTAAAGTCCGGTCGGGATTATACGGTGGTCCGTTACAGTGCCAATACCAATGCAGGTATCGCCAATGTGACGGTGCAGGGCAAGGGCAATTATACCGGTACGGCTGTGCTGCACTTTAAGATCAATCAAAAATCCCTGAACGACAGTGACGTGTCTGTTCGGTGTACCCCTACCGCGAAGGGCGCCACGATCAAAGCAACCTATAAGGGCAAGACCTTGCGGCAGAACAAGGATTACACCGTGTCCATTGCCACCAGCGGCACTACCCGCACGGTAACGGTGCAGGGCAAGGGCAACTTTAACAGCAGGCGGCAATTTAAGATCCATGTGCACGCCTATAAGTGCACCGCCAAAAAGGCGGCCACCTACTTTGCCACCGGATATAAGAAATATAAGTGCACCGCTTGCGGCATACGCCAAAAAGACGGAAAAGCTGGCACAGCTGAAACCGGCGATCGCATCGCTGAAAAGCAGCAAAAAGGCCGGCTGACCGTAAAGTGGAAGAAGGGCAGTGGCATTAGCGGTTACCAGATCAGCTATTCCACTTCGTCCAAATTTACCAAATCCACCACCAAGTCGGTAACGATAACCAAGGCGGGCTCCACCGCCAAGACCCTGACGAAACTCAAAAGCAAGAAAAAGTATTATGTGCGCATTCGGGTGTATAAAAAGCAAAAGGGTGGCAAGCTGTACGGCGCCTGGTCCCCGGTAAAAAGTACCAAAGTGCGGTAATTGACTTTGTTTTCTCTTTGTGTTATAATGAGGCCGAATAAACAACCCAAACGAGGTGTGATATGAAACAAAAATGTAAATCTCTGTTTTGCGCTCTGTTGTGCCTGGTGCTGATGTGCGCTACCGCGTTACCGGTATGGGCAGCCACTACGGCGCCGGTGTTTGGCACCGATGTGTCTCAGCATAACGGAAAAGGTGTGGATTACACCGCATGGAAGAATGCGGGCAAGACCTTTACCATGATCCGTATGAGCTACGGCAACGACCACCTGGATCCGCAGTTTTGGGATAATGTGAACGCGGCGGAGGCAGCGGGCGTGCCCTTTGGCGTGTACCATTACAGCTATGCGTTCAATACCAAGGAGGCCACGATTGAGGCCAATTATGTTAAGAGCGTGTTGGCGCAGATGAAGGGCAAGTACAAGTATTTTGTGCTGCCGGTGGCTTATGACCTGGAGGATCAGCTGATCCTGGACAACAGCAACAAAAAGACCATTATTCAGCACGCCATTACTTTTTGCGACGCCATTCGCGCAGCGGGCTACACCCCGATGGTTTACGCCAACCTGAATTGGTTTGCCAATTATTTGAATGTGCAGACGCTGCATAGCAAGGGCTATAAGCTGTGGTACGCCAACTGGCAGCCAAAAACCACTGATTTTTCCGCCCCGGTGCAGATTGGCAAAACCGGCGTGTATGCGGATATTTGGCAGTATGCCGAGGGCGATATGGCCGCCGGCGTGCCAGATTATAATGTGTTGTGGGATTTTAAAGCGCTGGCTCATGTTTACTCCGGTAAGGTGATTGCGCAGCCCACTTGCACCGCCTATGGCAAGACAAAATATACCTGTACCCAGTGCGGCGATAGCTACACCGTGGCGAATATTAAGCCTAAAGGCCATTCCTACAAATCGCAGCTGACCAAAGCCACCACCGCTAAGGACGGTCAGATCTACAAAAAATGTAGCGTTTGCGGCGCAGTCACCGGCAAGACAGTGATCGCCAAAGCATCTAATATCAAGCTGAGCAAAACCGCTTACACCTATAACGGCAAGGTGCAAAAACCGTCTGTGACCGTGAAAAACAGCAAGGGCAAGGCCCTGAAAAACGGTACGGATTACAAAATCAGCTATCCCAAGGGTATGAAGAATGTGGGCAAATACACCGTAAAAGTGACCCTCAAGGGCAATTACAGCGGCACAAAGAGTCTGACCTACAATATCAATCCAAAAGGCACCAGCGTATCTAAGGTGAAAGCTGCCAAGAAGGGCTTTAAGGTCACCTGGAAAAAGCAGGCTACCCAAACCACCGGCTACCAGGTGCAGTATAGTACCAGCAGCAAGTTTAAGAAAGCCAAGACGGTGACGATCAGCAAGAATAAGACAACTTCTAAGTCCGTGAGCAAGCTGTCCGCTAAGAAGAAGTATTACGTGCGGGTACGCACCTATAAGACCGTAAAAATCGGTGGCAAGAGCGTAAAGCTCTACTCCGGGTGGAGTAAGGCAAAGAGTGTGACCACCAAAAAGTAATATATTCTTGTAATTGCCTTGGGCCAATCCCTCCGTCAACGCCTTGCGGCGTTGCCACCTCCCTTTACACAAGGGAGGCTGATTATACAATACGGCTCCCTTGTTTTTATCAAGGGGAGCTGTCGCATTTATGCGACTGAGGGGATAAAAGCGGGCGCATGCGATCCGCCCCTACCAAACAATAAAAAACGCCCTCTGTTTCTTAAGTGAAACAAAGGGCGTTTCCTATTTACCAGTGCATGACTACAAAAGGTCGTCGTACCAAAAGCGATGGTTGTTGGCATTATAAAGGCCGATGACCGTGGTGTCCTTGCACGCAGCGGTCAGTCCTTGGCTGCTTCGGCTTCTTCTTTGTCCAGCTGTTCGGAGGTCTTGTTGTAGATAAAGTCGATCAGCTGCTTTTTATTCTCCTCTTTATTGATGGCGATGACGGAGTTTCCGTTGATGGTGTCATACCACCAAGTGTCCGGGAAAGGCACCCGGGCCTGGTGGGTGCTGGTGGCGCAGTTGCCGGCCTTGGCCACAAAGCTGCACAGTTTGCTTTTGGTCATATCCGTCTCAATATACGGGGCGGCGTTGCTGGCCATTTTATACAGGGTAAAGGGGTTGGAGGACTTCATTTTCTTAATAATGGCGTTCATCACCGTGCGCTGGCGCTTGGTGCGCACAAAGTCCGTGTCGATCTTGCGAATGCGGCAGTAGGCCAGGGCCTGCTTGCCGGTCAGGTTGTGCTTGCCGGCCTCTAACTTCACATTGCCGTAGCGCTTGGGGTGGCCGGTGACCTCCTTGGCCTCCGCCTTGGTAACTTTCACTTCTACGCCGCCGATGGCGTCCACCAGTACCTGGAACATCTCAAAATCCGCGACCACATAGTTGTCGATCTTTACGCCGAAGTTGTATTCAATGGTGTCTACCACGCCGCTGTAACCGCCGTACTGGCAAGCGGCGTTCAGCCGTTGACTCATATCCTTGCAGGGGATATACACCCAGATGTCTCGCAAAAAGGAGGTCATCTTAATGGTGTGGTGCACAGAGTCCACGGAAATCAGCATCATGGTGTCACTGCGGGAGGCGCTGGCCTTGTCTTTGGGTCTGGCGTCTACGCCCAGCAGCAGCACATTCTTTACCCGCGGGTCGCTCTTTAGATTCGATGCTGTCACATATTCATTTTCTTTGTGCGCATTATAAGTGATCTTGCCCAGCACGCCGGTGGCACAGCCCACAAGAATGATAATCAGCGCCAGCAGCACGCAAAAGATACTCAGCCCCACTTTTGCCTTTTTGCTGCCCTTGCCTTTTTTTGGCGGCTTGCCGTGTTTGTCGGTGGGGGCATGGCTGCGGCTTACGGTGCGGGGATCACGGCTTGTCCGCTCCCGGTGGTGGGCACGCGTGGGCGTAGGCGTGTTGCTCCGGTCCGTATAAAAATCTGCCGGGCGCTCGCTCTCAAACCGGCGGGGCGGCGCCGGTGACTCTATGTAACCGTTTGGGTCATCGTCGTTAATTTGGTTGTACGGTGCCGAGGGGCGTAGTCCCGATAGTCGCAAGGGTTGATCCCGCTTTCGTCCTGCCGGTCGATCACATCCCGCTGCCGACGGTTAAAATCCAGGTCCACTTCCGGGTCCAAATGCCGGTCTTCCTCCGGCACCGTGCGGTCCAGGGCGTCGTTCTCCCGCCGACGGCGGGGGTCAAAGCCTTCCTGTTCAAATCTGGGCATTCCGATTACCTGCCTTTCTTTGCTCCATAGTATTACAAAAAAGAACAGAAATGCAAGACCTGTTCTGTAAATTCTTGCCCGGCAGAAAAACAGTTGACATTCCCCGGTGCTATGGATTAAAATGGAGAGGATGAGCCGGGCAGGCAGTTGCGCGCAGGTTACTGCGTGAGGAAAGTCCGAGCAGCACAGAGCAGGATAACGGCTAACGGCCGCCGGGGGCGACCCTAGGGAAAGTGCAACAGAAATAAACCGCCGCTTTTGCGGTAAGGATGGAAAGGCGAGGTAAGAGCTCACCGAGGGGGTGGAGACATTCCCTGCCATGTAAACCCTATCCGCTGCAACATCGACTGAAGGGTTGTTTGCTCGACACAAAACTTCGAAGGATGGCTGGAGCGCACGGGCAACCGTGCGTCGAGATAGATAATTGCCCAAGACAGAACTCGGCTTACGCCCGACTCATCGCATTTTTTGATTTGTATTTGAGGTGTGCCTATGCTGGTGAATATGCGTGATCTGCTGGCGGATGCCCGTGTCGGCGGCTATGCCGTTGGCTCCTTCTCCGTTGCCAATATGGAGATGGTGCTGGGTGTGCTGCAAGCGGCAGAGGAACTGCGCGCCCCGGTGATCCTCCAGATTGCGGAGGTGCGGCTGCGCCAGTCGCCGCTGGAGCTGATCGGTCCCTTGATGGTGGCCGCTGCCCGGCAGGCAAGCGTGCCGGTGGCGGTGCACTTTGACCACGGAAAAACGGAGAAGAAGATCGGCCAGGCGCTGGAGTTGGGCTTTACCTCCGTGATGTTTGACGGCTCTCATCTGCCGCTGGATGAGAATATAGCGGAGACCTGCCGTATTATAGAGATGGCGCGCCCTTACGGTGCTGCCGTGGAGGCGGAGATCGGTTGTGTAGGCGGTTCGGAGGATGGCTCTGAGGAGATCGCTATGCATTGCACGGACCCGGCGGACGCGGTGCGCTTTGAGCAGGAAACCGGGGTGGACGCTCTGGCCATCGCCATCGGTAACGCCCACGGCAATTATAAGGCCACGCCCAAGCTGCGGTTTGATATTTTTGGCACAGGTGGCCGAGGATACCCGCACGCCCTTGGTGCTCCACGGCGGCACCGGCATTTCGCCGGAGGATTTCCGCCGCTGTGCCCAGACAGGGATCCAAAAGATCAATATTGCCACGGCCACTTTTGACAGCGTGGAGCAGACGGTGCGGGGCGCTTACGACGCCGGTGCTATCGGCGGTTACTACGATCTGCAAGGGGCAGAGGTGCAGGGGGCGTATAAGAACGCCCACCGTCACATTTTGATTTTCGGCACAGACGGCAAGGCATAAACCTGTCGCCTGCGCATAAATTTATGGAGAGGGAACTATGAAGTACATTGAATTTGACAGAACCAAACCGCTGGATTTTATCCCCATCGGCCGCATTGCCATTGATTTTAACCCCACGGATATGTATAAGCCGCTGTCCCAGTCGTCTAACTTTAACAAGTATGTAGGCGGCTCTCCGGCCAATATTGCCGTAGGCCTGGCTCGGCTGGGCTGCAAGGTGGGCTTTTGCGGCTGTGTGTCTGCCGACCAGTTTGGGGACTATGTGGTGGAGTATTTCCAAAATGAGGGGATCGACACCTCCCATGTGACCCGAGCCAAGAACGGCGAGTGTATTGGTCTGACTTTTACGGAAATTCTGTCTAAAGAGCAGTCCTCCATCTTAATGTACCGGGATAATGTGGCAGATTTTTGCTTGGCGCCGGAGGATATTGACGAGGCGTATATTGCTTCTGCTAAGGCCATTGTGATCAGCGGTACGGCGCTGGCCAAGTCTCCGTCCAGAGAGGCCTGCTTAAAGGCCATGATGCTGGCCCAGAAAAACAATGTGCGCATTATCTTCGATATCGACTATCGGGCGTACACTTGGCAGTCCAAGGATGAGATTGCTGTGTATTACAGCTTAGTGGCTCGCGGTGCGGATATTATTATGGGCTCTCGTGAGGAATTTGATCTGATGGAGGGCATTGTGGGCGTAAAAGGCTCTGACCCGGAGAGCGCCCGCTACTGGCAGTCCTTTGGTGCGACGATTTGCGTCATTAAGCACGGCAAAGACGGCTCCACCGCCTACACCAACGACGGCAATTATTACTCCATTAAGCCCTTCCCGGCGGTGGTGCTCAAGGGCTTTGGCGGCGGCGACGGCTACGGCTCCGCTTTTCTGTACAGCCTGCTGCAAGGCAAAGAGATGATCGAGTGCCTGGGTTCGGCTCCGCCTCGGCCTCTATGCTCATCTCCGCCCACAGCTGCTCGGACGCTATGCCCACCGCAGAGGCAGTGGCGGCCTTTATTAAGAAAAGCAAGGAAGAATACGGCGAAATGGTGGCTCGCGCCTGACGAACCGCCACCCGGAATAAAAAACAGACTCGTATGTAGTGATCCTATATACGGGTCTTTTTATTTTTAAATGGGAGGTTCTGCAATGCAGGCATACAGATGGACGGCAGAGCGGGTGCTGCGGAGCTGAACAGCGCCCCCGGCGGGTGAGCCGCAAACAGGCGGCTGCCCGGCTGGCAAAACATGGCGAAAATCGGCTGGCGCGGAAAAAGGGCGACAGCCTGTGGCGGCGGTTTATGCTGCAACTATCCGACCCGATGATCCTGGTGCTGCTGGCAGCGGCCGCCGTGTCTGCGGTGCTGTGTGTCGTGCACCGGGAATTCCCGGCGGATGTGCTGATCATTATGACCGTGGTGACGGTGAATGCCGTCTTAGGTGTGGTGCAGGAGAGCAAGGCGGAAAAGGCCATTGCCGCCTTGCAGGAGATGACCCCGGCCACCTCTCGGGTGCTGCGGGGCGGGGCAGAGTGTACCGTGCCCAGCCGCACTTTGGTGCCCGGCGATGTGGTGCTGCTGTCTGCCGGTGACCGTATTCCCGCAGACTGCCGGGTGCTGGAGAGCATTGGCCTGCGGGTGGAGAATCCGCCCTTACCGGCGAGTCCCAGCCGGTGGAAAAATCCGCGGCCTTTGCCGGACGATGGGCAGGCGCTTCCGCCCTCCGCTTGCAGCAATTTGGTATTTATGGGTGCCAATGTGGTGTATGGCCGCGGGCGTGCTGTGGTGATTGCCACCGGTATGGACACGCAAATGGGACGCATTGCCCACGCCCTGAACACCGCCGGACAGAACGCCACGCCTCTGCAAAAGAAATTGACCCAGCTGTCTAAAATTTTGTCCCTGCTGGTGCTGGCCATCTGTGCCGGAATCTTTGCGTTAGATGTAGGGCGCAGCTTACTGGCAGGCGGGCTGACCTTTAGTGGCGCGCTGTCCACCTTTATGGTGGCAGTGTCCCTGGCGGTGGCTGCCATTCCGGAGGGACTGGCAGCGGTGGTGACGATTGTGCTGTCCATCGGCGTGACCAAAATGAGCCGTCGCCACGCAGTGATCCGGCGACTGACGGCGGTGGAGACCCTGGGCTGTACGCAGGTGATCTGCTCGGACAAAACCGGCACGCTGACTCAAAATAAAATGACCGTTACCGCCCGCACCGGTGTGCCGCCGGAGCAGCTCATGACCGCTATGGCGCTGTGTTCGGACGCCCACCGGGCCGGGGACCGCATGGAGGGTGAACCCACAGAGGTGGCGCTGGTGCAGGACGCAGCAGACCTGGGGTTGGAAAAGGCGGCGCTGGAGCGGCAGTACCCCCGGGTGGGGGAACTGCCCTTTGACTCTGCCCGCAAGATGATGACGACGCTCCACCGCACCCCGGAAGGCGTGGTACAGTACACCAAGGGTGCGCCGGATGTGGTGCTGAAGCGGTGCACCCACACCTGGCAGCAGGGGAGGGTGGTTCCCTTGACTGCGGATCTGCGCCGCCGGATCCTGGACGAAAATCGGCGTATGGCAGACCGGGCGCTGCGAGTGCTTTGCGCTGCAACCAGGCAGTACCCGTCCCTGCCGTCTGCCCGGTCGCCGGAGGCACTGGAACAGGGGCTTTGCTACCTGGGGCTGGTGGGTATGATGGATCCGGTGCGCCCGGAGGCGGTGGAGGCCATTGCCGCTTGTCGCCAAGCGGGCATTCGTCCGGTGATGATCACCGGCGATCATCGGGATACTGCCGCGGCCATTGCCCGGCAGCTGGGGATCTTGGAGCCGGAGGGGGAGGTGCTCACCGGCAGCCCAGCTGAGCCAAATGGACGATCGGGCGTTGGACGATGCCGTTGCCCGGTGCAGCGTGTTTGCCCGTGTGCAGCCGGAGCATAAGGTGCGCATTGTAGAGGCCTTTCACCGGCAGGGGGCTGTGACTGCCATGACCGGCGACGGGGTCAACGATGCCCCGGCCATTCAGGCGGCGGATATTGGCGTAGGCATGGGCATGACCGGCACGGATGTGACCAAGAATGTGGCGGATATGGTACTGACGGACGACAACTTTGCCACCATTGTGGCGGCCGTGGAGGAGGGCCGCCGGGTGTATGACAATATCCGCAAGTCTATTCAGTTTTTGCTGTCCTCTAACTTGGCAGAGGTGCTCACCATTTTGGTGGCCACTCTGCTGGGCTTTACCATTTTGGGTAAATACACCTGCTGTGGATCAATTTGATCACCGATTGCTTCCCGGCGCTGGCACTGGGTATGGAGCGGGGCGAGCCGGAGATCATGCGCCGTCGCCCTCGAGATCCAAAGGACGGCATTTTTGCCGGGGGTATGGGTTTCGATGTGGCCTGGCAGGGACTGCTGGTAACGGCGGTGACCCTGCTGGCTTACTTCAGCGGTCTGCTGCTTACCTGCCCGGTACAAATGGACTGGGCGGCACTGGTACGTATTACGGACCCGCTGGCCCATAAAACCGGCATGACCATGGCGTTTTTTACCCTGTCTATGGCGGAGATCTTCCACAGCTTTAATATGCGCTCGCGCCGGGCCAGTTTGTTCTCTATGGGGCAAAACGGCTATTTGTGGGGTGCCATGGTGCTGTCTTTGGTGCTGTCCACGGTGGTGCTGTATGTGCCGGCGTTGGCTGCGGCCTTTGATTTTGTTCCTCTGTCCGGTACAGCCTACGGTGCGTCGATGGCGCTGGCCCTGGCAGTGATCCCGGTGGTGGAGCTGGTCAAGGCAGTGCAGCGGGCCGTCCATCGTTAAATCAGCAAAAAAGTGCGGCAGGCAAGGAAATTTGCCCGCCGCCTTTTTCATTTTAACACTTCCTTTTCCCGCAGTTTTATGCTATGATAAAGGACGGTGATTTGGGTGCAACTCAAAAAGAATGATGAGATTCAACTGAATATAACCGCCTTGACTTCCGAGGGCAGCGCCCTAGGGCGCAAGGACGGCGTGCCGATTTTTGTGCGCGGCGGTGTGCCCGGCGATCGGGTGACCGCCCATGTTATCAAGGCCAAGAAGAATTACGCCGTTGCCCGACTGCAACAGGTGCTGGGAGCCGTCGCCTCATCGGGTGGAGAGCGACTGCCCGGTGTCCGCCCAGTGCGGCGGCTGTGCCTTTCGCACGGTGGATTACGCGGAGGAACTGCGCTTTAAGCAGCAGCGGATCGACGATGCTTTTCAGCGGATCGGCCACCTGGATTTGCAGGTGGAGGGCGTGCTGGCAGCGCCCGATACCGTGCGCTATCGCAATAAAGCCCAGTACCCGGTGCAGCTGCAAGACGGCCGACCGGTAGCCGGTTTTTATGCCTATAAGAGCCACCGTGTGGTGCCTACCGGAGATTGCCTGCTCCAGTGCACGGATTTTTCCGCCGGTGTGGCGGCTTGCCTGCAATGGGCGGAAGAACATCAAATTTCCGTATATAATGAGGAGACCGGCACCGGCCTGCTGCGCCACTTGTATTTCCGCAAGGGCCAGGCTACCGGCCAGGTGCTGGCTTGTATTGTGATCAACGGCACGGATCTGCCCGGCGGGGACGCACTTTGCGCCGCCTTGCGTGCCGCTGTGCCCGGCTTGGTGGGCGTGGTGCTAAACAGCAACACCCGGCGCACCAATGTGATTTTGGGTGACCGGGATCGGGTGCTTTGGGGCAAGGGCGAACTGCTGGACAAGCTGTGCGGCAAGACTTTTGCCATCGGCCCCATGCTTTTATCAAGTCAACCACGACCAATGTGAACGCTTGTATGCGCTGGCAGGGGATTTTGCCGGTCTGACCGGCGACCAGGTGCTGCTGGATCTGTACTGCGGCGTGGGCACCATCGGCCTGACTTTAGCGGATCGCTGCCGCCGGTTGATCGGCGTGGAGGTGGTTCCCCAGGCGGTGGAGAACGCCCGAGAGAATGCCCGGCGCAACGGTATTGAGAATGCAGAATTTTTTGTGTGCGGACGCAGCCGGTGCGGCAACGCAGCTGGCCTCCCAAGGCGTGCGCCCGGATGTGGCCATCGTAGACCCGCCACGCAAGGGCTGCGCGCCGGAGGTGTTCGCCGCTATTGATAAAATGGGCATTGAGCGGCTGGTGTATGTGTCCTGCGACCCGGCAACCTTGGCACGGGATTTGGCGCTTTTGGCCACCATGGGCTACACCGCCCGCCGCGCTTGCGGCGTGGACCTGTTCCCTCGCACCCCCCATGTGGAGACCGTGGTGCTGGTGGAGAGGGACGATTGATATGTCAAGAAAGATGGAAAACGGTTTAATGACTAATGATAGCGCTGATGATAATATCGCCGTATCCTCAGTGTCTATGCTTAAGAAAAGTGTGAATAGTCTGGTTACCGCTTGCGAACATTCAATGACAATGATGAATGGAATATGTGGTACGGATTATGTATGCGAAGTACCCATTTACTATATTTCGGATATACATTTGGAGGAGCAGGGCGATTTAAAGGATAAATCATTTCCGCAGATTTATGATTGGCTGTTGTTAAAATGTAGGAATTTAGTGAAATGTTTGCCGGGACAGAAAGGGATTATCTTAATAGGCGGTGATATTGCCAATGATCGCAGATTAGTACATGCGTTTTTGTATGTACTGCATGAATTGATGATTGAAATAACGACGACTATGCCGATTTTTTATGTGCTTGGCAATCACGAATTGTGGTGCGGAGAGGACGAGCACATTCCGTGTCAGGAGATTTTCAAGTTGTATGAAGAGGACAATAGCTCTTTGGCTACTTTACTTGAGAATGCGCTGTACTATCGATATAAAGGTTTGAGCTGGTCACATAGAGTATTAAAAGAGGAAGAACTCATTTCCATGAGCGAAGCCGATTTGAAAGAACTGTGCGATAGTTCAAGTTGCTTAATATTTGGCGGGTTAGGATTTACAGGTAACAATCCTTGGTATAATGCGAGAGGTGGTGTGTACCAGAGCGTAGTTAGCGAAAGCGAAGATGTGGCTCGTACAGCAAGGTTTAGAGATACCTATAATAAATTGCTGCGATGCGCAGGAGATAAGTGTGTTCTTGTGCTTACCCATACGCCCATTCAAGATTGGAGTGATGACCAGTATAGCACAAACTGGATTTACATAAACGGACACACACATCAGAATCGGATTTCAAAAACGCATAATGGAGCTCGCGTTCTTTCTGACGCACAAATCGGTTATAATCCAAAACCATGGAAGTTTAAGTGTTTGTCCATAGAGGGCGAATACGATCCGTTTGAAAAATGGAGCGATGGCATTTACAAAATTAGTAAAGAACAATATGTTGAATTTTATCGCGGCCGAAATGTTCATATAATTTGTAATCGGCCTGACCAAATATATATGTTGAAACGCAATAATAAGTATATGTTCTTGCAGCAAGGAAAAAGGCTTTATGTTTTGTCCGGTGGGAAACAGTGTGTTGCTGATTTTGAAATATCATATTATTTTGAAAATATGTTGGAATATGCAAACCGGCTTGCACAATTATACTTGCCGCTGAAAAATGTATTGGATCAAATCTCACGAGAAGTGCATTTGTTCGGTGGGCATGGCACGATACACGGTTGCATTGTTGATATTGATCACTATATGCATATTTATCTAAATCCTTTTGATGGTAGCTTGGTCCCTTACTATGCGTTGAATCCTGATTTCAAAACAGTATATAAGAGTACAGAAAAGCTGTTAGAAGCTTATTCAGGGCGATACGGATTGGCTGCAAAGTCATATACAAAAATGTTAAAACAATATACAGCTCTCAAAAAGAAGAAAAAGCTGCCCTTGATTAGCGGCAGGAAAAAATGCTCGGGAAGCGGTTCATCGTCTACCCAACTGGTTACGAGTCGGGCAATGTATTCTCCGTCTGCAAAAATTTATGAATTGCAGTATTTGATAGATAAGAATGTCATTCGCCATTGGCAAGACGATATAATACGGCACAATTTAAATATCAATTGTGCTTTAAGTCGTAATACGAAAAATTGACGAAAGGACGAGGTAAATGAAACTGAAAGACGGTATGGTGCTGGGGCATGTGGATGGCGAGGATTTTGCCATTGCTACCGGCAAGGCCATGAAGCACTTTAACGGTGTGATCCACAACAATCCCACGGCGGCATTTCTGTTTGAACTGCTCCAGACGGAGCAGACGGAGGACAGCCTGGTGGCGGCGCTCACGGAGAAATACGATGTAGACGCAGACACCGCTCGGGCGGATGTGCGTGAAATGCTGGATACCTTGCGGGCTGCCGGGGTGCTGGACTGAGTATGCAGACGATCACCGGAGACCTTTTGCAGGACAGTCTGCTGCACCTGCTCTATTGTGCTTTAAAAGAGGAAAAACCGGCGCTGCCTACGGATTTGAACTGGGAGGCGCTGTTGCAGTTGGCCAATCGCCAGCAGGTATACAACACCGTGCTGCCGGTGCTGGAAAAGGCGGCGGTGCTGCCGCCGGAGCAGCTGCAGCGTTGGAACGACTATCGCTTAACGGAGCTGCAGCGTACCCTGTATGTGAACAGCCAGCGACAAGCCGTTTGTGCGGATTTGGAGGCGCAGAACATTCGTTATATGTTCTTAAAGGGCTTGGTTCTGCGGGCGCTTTATCCCCAGACCATGATGCGCCAAATGAGCGATAATGATATTCTGTTCGACCCCGATCGGCGCGGCGATCTGGCCAAGATCATGCGTGAGCATCAGTTCACCTTAACGGTGGCTACGGACAAGTCAGATGATTACTACAAAGAACCCAACTGCCTGATCGAGTTCCATCGGGAGTTGTTTAACCACGCCGATTTGCAAACTGCCTTTCCGGCGGCGCTGGTGTGGCAACATGCGGTGCCGGACCCGGATCATCCCTGCTGCTACCGTATGTCCCCGGAGGATAATTATCTGTTCACTCTGGGCCATATGTTACACAAGCACTATATTATGGAGGGGCTGCGGCGTTCGATTCCTTTGCGATATGTATTTGCTGCGCGCCAAGCAGCCGCAGATGAATATGAAATATGTGCAGTCTATGGTGGCGAAGATGGGGATCTCCTCCTTTCACCAGACGGTGATCGGTTTGGCGGAGGCTGTGTTTGCCGGCGGCGAACTGACTGACGACGGCCGGCAGCTGTTGAACGATATGTTTTCCGGTACCGTTTACGGCAAGGGCAAGACCATGGCGGAGAAAGTGGACGAGCACGGCGGCAAAGGGCGCTATATTCTCTCTCGCCTGTTTCCAAAAGTATCCATTATGAAAACACCTACCCGGTGCTGGAAAAATGCCCCGTTTTGCTGCCTTTCTATTATCTTGTGCGGTTGTTCAGCCGCCTGCGGCATCGAAAAAAGAAATTCGCAGCGAGGTTCGCCAGCTAAAGAACAGCAAAGGGATCGGCCGTGATAAACGTACTTTTTGTAGGTCTGGGCGGCTTTGTGGGTGCAATACTGCGCTATCTGCTTGGACTGATCCCGGTGCGCCAAACGCCTTTTCCCATTATCACCCTGTGCATCAACGTGCTGGGCGCCTTTGGAATTGGGCTGCTGGCCGCATTGTGTGAAAAGCATAAAATCAATTCCCAGCCGCTGCTGCTGTTTTTGAAGGTGGGGCTTTGCGGCGGGTTTACCACATTTTCCACCTTCTCGTTGGAGACCTATGACCTGCTGAGCAGCGGGCACACGGCACCGGCGATCTTGTATGCGCTGCTGAGCGTAGGCTTGTGCCTGCTGGCCATCTTCGGGGCCCGAGCGCTGATTCATTGACTTTCGGAGGAAGACCATTGGCTGTAAAGAAAGAGAACATTCGCAATTTTTCATCATTGCTCACATTGACCACGGCAAGTCCACTTTGGCGGACCGACTGTTGGAACTGACCAGCTCTGTGCAGCAGCGGGATATGCAGGAGCAAATTCTCGATGATATGGACCTGGAGCGGGAGCGGGGCATTACCATTAAGGCTCATGCAGTGACACTGGGCTATGACGCCAAAAACAGCGAGCACTACGAGTTTAACTTGATCGACACCCCCGGCCATGTAGACTTTAACTACGAGGTCAGCCGCTCGCTGGCGGCTTGCGAGGGCGCTATCTTGATTGTGGACGCCTCTCAGGGCGTAGAGGCGCAGACCCTTGCCAACACCTACCTGGCTTTGGATCACGACCTGGACATTATGCCGGTGATCAACAAGATCGACCTGCCGGCAGCGGACCCGGAGCGGGTGGCCCAGGAGGTAGAAGAAGTGGTGGGCATTCCCTGTATGGACGCCCCCCGCGTGTCTGCCAAGACCGGGCAGAATGTGGAGGAGGTGCTGGAGCGGATTGTGACGGAGATCCGCCCGCCGGTGGCCAACGACAATGCACCCCTGCGCGCGCTGATCTTTGACTCGGTTTATGACAGCTACCGTGGCGTGATCGTGTATGTGCGCGTCATGGACGGCAAAATTAAGGCCGGCGATACCATGCGTATGATGGCCACCGGTGCCCAGTTTACCGTGGTGGAGGTGGGTCGTATGCGGGCCACTTCTATGGAGAATACCGGCGTGCTCTCCTCCGGTGAGGTAGGCTATATTACCGCGTCCATCAAAACCGTTTCCGACGCCCGGGTGGGCGATACCATTACTTTGGCAAATGCGCCGGCAGCGGAGCCGCTGCCCGGTTACCGCAAGGTGAACCCAATGGTGTTTTGCGGTGTGTACCCGGCAGACGGTGCGGATTATGAGGCCCTGCGAGACGCGCTGGAGAAGCTGCAGCTTAATGACGCGTCCTTAAGCTATGAGCCGGAGACGTCCGGCGCTCTGGGCTTTGGCTTTCGCTGCGGCTTTTGGGTCTCCTGCATTTGGAGATCATTGAGGAGCGCCTGGGCGAGAGTACAACCTGGATCTGATTACCACCGTGCCCTCGGTGATCTACAAGATCCACATGACCGACAGGCTCCATGGTGGAGATCGACAATCCCACCAATTACCCGGATCCGTCCCTGATTGACTACTGCGAGGAGCCGTTTGCGGACTGCAATATTTACGTACCCAGCGAGTTTGTGGGCACCATTATGGATATGTGCCAGGATCGGCGGGGAATCTTTAAGAATATGAGCTATATCACCCCGGATCGGGTAGATATTCATTACGAGCTGCCGCTAAATGAAATTATCTATGATTTCTTTGACGCACTTAAATCCCGCACCCGTGGCTACGCTTCTTTCGATTATGAGATCAAGGAATACCGCCGCTCGGATTTGGTGAAGGTGGATGTGCTGCTTAATGGCGATACCATCGACGCGCTGAGCTTTATTATCCACCGGGACAAGGCTTACCAGCGGGGACGCCGCATTGCGGAGAAGCTCAAGGAGCATATCCCGCGGCATTTGTTTGAGATACCGGTGCAGGTGGCTATCGGTGGCAAGGTTATTGCCCGCGAGACGGTAAAGGCCCTGCGCAAGGATGTGTTGGCCAAGTGCTACGGCGGCGATGTGACCCGTAAGAAAAAGCTGCTGGAAAAGCAGAAAGAGGGCAAAAAGCGTATGCGCCAGTTCGGTCAGGTGGAGGTGCCCCAGGAGGCCTTCCTGGCAGTGCTCAAACTCTCCTCCGACGACGAGTAAAGCAGAAATATAAAAAATCCCACCCGATACAGGTGTTGCCTGCTCGGGTGGGATTTTTTCGTTTGTCAAGTACTTTTTGTGCAACTTGTCCGAAAATATGGACTTAAACTTGACAAAATAGGGCAAGAATATGCAAAAATTTGTTTACTTTCTTATTTATTTGTGTTATGATGCAAATGTTGAAGGCGATAAAAAAGACCTGCAAAAATGCAGGTCTTGCTCACACACTGTGAGGTTGCCGCAACGGCAACGAGTTGAATCAATTGGTATTTGAACGCATAGTGTAAATCTCATAAGGTCCTGAGACAACTTGATATTAACACGAAAAGTTCCACTTGTCAATAGATCAACTGAAAATTTTGATGAAAAAAGAAAAGGAGCGAGTTTATGGAACAAGGGAGAAAACGCGGAGATTACTATTTAGGTTTGGATATGGGTACAGACTCGGTAGGCTGGGCTGTAACAGATATGGATTACCGTGTTCCTAAGTTTAAGGGCAATGCCATGTGGGGTGTGCGCCTGTTTGATGAGAGCAACACGGCAGAGGAGCGGCGGCTGTTTCGCATCAGTCGGCGGCGTACCCAGCGGCGTCGGGAGCGGCTGGATCTGTTAGAGATGCTGTTTGACGGTCCGGTGAGTACCAAGGATCCGGCTTTCTTCCAGCGGTTGCGGGAGAGCGATCTGTATGCAGAGGATAAAACCACCAATACACCCTTTGCTGTGTTTGCGGATCCGGATTATACGGACACAGACTATCATCGCCAATTTCCCACCATTTATCATCTGCGTAATGCGCTTTTGCATGAGGATGGCCCATACGATGTGCGTCTGGTGTTTTTGGCGGTGCATCATATTATCAAAAACCGCGGTCATTTTTTGTTTGACTCCTTAGGAGAGGCGCAAAATTTTGGTTCGATTTACGGTGCGTTTCGCGATTATTTGCAAGAAGAATATGAATGTGCAGTAGAATGCACGGACGAAAAAGCCTTTGGCGCCGTGCTCAAGGACAAGTCTTTGTCTAAGTCCAGAAAGACTGCGGCGGCAGCAGAGCTGTTCGGTGTAACAAAAAAAAGAGCGCTCCCCAGTTGTATGCCTGCCTGGCACTGGCCTGCGGCGCTACGGTGAAGCTGAAGGACCTGTTTAACGATGACACTTTGGTCGAGGCGGAAAAACCAAGCATCGCCTTTACCGGCAGCTATGAGGGACAACGAACCGGAGTACCAGTCTCTTTTGGAAGAACGGTTCGATTTGGTGGTGCGGATCAAGGCCCTATATGATTGGGCTATTTTGGATGAGATCTTGGCCGGCCATCAGTATCTGTGCGAGGCCAAAGTGGCCACCTATGAGCAGCACAAGACGGATTTGCAGCGGCTGAAAATCTATGTGAAGACCTATCGTTCGGAACTGTACAAAAAGATTTTTAAGCTGAGCAGCAAGAACGACAACTATGTGGCCTATTCCGGTCATATCAAGGAAAATGGTCACACCGGCGTGCTGGAAAAGATCTGTAATCAAGAGGCTTTTTGCGCCTATTTGAAAAAGACGCTGGGCGACAATGGGGACCCGGCGTATGCGGATATGTTCGCCGCCATTGAGAATGGCACTTTTATGCCCAAACAGGTGTCTAAGGACAACGGCGTGATTCCTATGCAGTTGCAGAAAAAAAAAGAACTGGAAGGTATTTTTAAACCGGGCGCAGAGATATTTGCCGTTTTTAACAGAAAAGGATGAGACTGGCCTGACTGTGCGAGAAAAAATCATTTCCTTTGCGAGCACCGTATTCCGTACTATGTTGGCCCGCTGAATAAGCATAGTAAAAAAGCCTGGATCGTGCGGAAAGAGGAAAAAATCTATCCCTGGAATTTTGACCAAGTGGTGGATTTGGATCGCAGCGCCGAGGCATTTATTGAGAATTTGACCAGCAAGTGTACCTATTTGCCCCAGTACGATGTGATCCCCAAGTATTCTTTGTTGTACACCAAGTTTATGGTGCTCAACGAGGCTAAACAATTTAACGCTGGACGGCCAGCGTGTTGAGGTCAAACTGAAGCAGGAGATTTACCGGGACCTGTTTGAAAAGCGCGGCAAAGTCACCGGCAAGGGACTGAAAAACTATTTGCAGTCCCGGGGTATTGCCTATGAGGTGATGGGCGGCTTTGATGAAAACTTTAAGGCCAGTCTAAAGCCTTGGCAGGATCTGGCCCTTATGATTTGACCTATGATGAGAAGGAAGAAGTTGTACGCTTAATTACGATCTTTGGCGACGATAAAAAGTTGCTGAAAAAGCGGCTGCGAGATCTGTTTGGCGATCGACTGACAGAAACAGAGCGGGGCAAACTGGCTCGGTTGAAGTACACCGGCTGGAGCCGCCTGTCTCGGGAATTTCTGACCCAGGTGGCGTGCACCGACAAGAATACCGGCGAGGTGACCAATATCATTTCCGCGTTGTGGGATACCAACCTGAACTTAATGCAGCTGCTGTATAGTGCGGGACTATATGCCCACATTTGGGGAGCAGGTCGCAGCATGTAATCAGTTCGATAAGGATGTTTCCCTGCGCCAAATGGTGGAGGATCTGTATGTTTCACCAAAAAGTAAAGCGACCTATTTACCAGTCGTTGCTGATCGCTCGCGAGATCGAAAAGATCCAAAAGTGCCCGCCGAAGAAAATCTTTATTGAGGTGGCGCGAGGAGAAGAAAAGAAAGAGCGCAAAAAGTCCAGAAAAGCCCAACTGTTGGAGCTGTACCAAAGCTGCAAAAAGGAATATGCAGACCTGTATGCGCAGCTGGAGGCACCGAGGAGGACAGATTGCGCAGCGATAAGCTTTATCTATATTATACCCAAATGGGCCGGTGCATGTACACCGGCGAGCATATTGACCTGAACAGTTTGCTGAGTGGCAATGTTTATGATATTGACCATATTTTTCCGCGCTCTAAGGTAAAGGACGATAGTCTGAATAACCGAGTGTTGGTGAAGAAGGTGGACAATGCAAAGAAAACGGATGTGTACCCTCTGGATCGAGAAACGCAGGCCAAAATGCACGGCTTTTGGCAGCTGCTTTTGTCTAAGAACTTGATCAGCAAGGTTAAATACCAACGCCTGATCCGAACGACACCCCCTTGACCGATGAAGAACTGGGTGCCTTTTATCTCCCGCCAACTGGTAGAGACCCGTCAATCCACCAAGGCAGTTGCCAAAATTATGGAGCAGCTATATGACAAAGAGCAGACAGAGATCGTGTATGTAAAGGCTGCGCTGGCTTCCGATTTTCGCCATACCTATGATATGCTTAAGTGCCGTGAGGTCAACGACTTTCACCACGCTAAGGACGCGTACTTGAATGTGGTGGTGGGCAATGTTTACAATGTACGGTGCACCCATAATCTGCGCAATTTCATCCGCGGCTTGCAGGAGAACGGCCCGCGGGGTTACAGTACGAACGCCATGTTCAAGTGGGATATTCCCGGCAGCCTGGGTAGCAGAGAACGGCGAACTCCAGAAAACACAAACCAAGAGCTTGGAGATCGTAAAGCAAATGATGGCCAAGAACAATATTCGCTATACCCGGTATGCGTTTTGCCAGCACGGTGGTTTGTTTGACCAGATGCCGGTGAAGAAGGGTAAGGGCCAAATTCCGCTAAAGCAGGATGGACCCAAGAGCGATATGACCAAGTACGGTGCATATAACAAGGCTATGTCCAAATATTTTGCCCTGATTTCTTATCTGGACAAAAAGGGCAAAGAGGTGCGCCAGTTAGTACCTATTGATGCGGTAACGGAAAAGGTTTATTTGGCAGATCCGGACGAGTATGTAAGCAATTGTGTAGGCGTTCCGGCGAAGGTGCTGATTCCGTGTATCAAGTATAACGCCTGCCTGTCTTTTGACGGTTTCCGGATGCATTTGAGCAGTAAGTCAGGAAATCAACTGGGATATAAGCCGGCTATGCAGTTGGTTCTTAGCTACGAACAGGAAAAGTATGTGCGTAATATTACTAAATATTTAAGCCAAAATAAGGATCGGCCGCTAAACAAGTATGATGGGATTACGCCCGATAAGAATATCGCGCTGTTTGATACTTTAGTGGATAAAATGAGCAATTCCATTTTAAGTTTGCGCTTCGGCGATATGGGCCGCCAAGATTGTCGATAAAAGAGAGGCCTTTTGTGTATTGACTCCGGAAGAACAGTGTGTAGTATTGGCAGAAGTTTTGAAAATCTTGCATGCGAATGTAATGCGTGGAGATTTGACTAACATTAAGTTGGCTAAAACTGCCGGCGCGCTTGTTTCTAATATGAAGCTTTCCGAAATCAAAGGCGTTACCTCTATCAAACTCATTCACCAATCCATTACCGGCTTATTTGAGCAGCAGGTAGAACTGTTGCCATAAGGAGGGCTTGCCATGAGTTGGCGCGTTGTGGTGGTGACCAAGTCCGCCAAGTTGGAGTACAGTATGGAGTACCTGGTGGTGCGGGAGGCAGAGAGCACCACCAAGGTGCACCTTGGTGACATTTCGGTGCTTTTGATCGAGAATACCGCCTGTGCGATCACCACCGCTTTGATGAGTCAGCTGCTGCAGCATAAGATCAAGGTGATTTTTTGTGATGAAAAACGCAATCCCTGCGGCGAATTGACGGCCTATTACGGCTGCCATGATTGCAGCCAAAAGCTCAAGGATCAGCTTAGCTGGACCCGGGACGCTAAGCAGTTGGTTTGGACCGCCATTGTGGGCGAAAAAATCAAGAACCAAATGTTGGTGCTCCGCGCGGTCCAGTCCCCGCGGGCAGATCAGCTCTGCCGGTATTTGGACGAACTGGAGTTTGGGGGACCGGACCAATCGAGAGGGCCATGCGGCCAAGGTGTATTTTAATGCCCTTTTTGGTTCCATTTCAGCCGCAGTGACGACTGTCCCACCAACGCGGCATTAAATTATGGGTATAGCTTGATTTTTATCCTGTTTTAACCGCGAGGTGGTGGCAGCCGGGTATTTGACCCAGCTGGGCTTGTTCCATGACAATATGTTCAATACTTATAATTTAAGCTGCGATTTAATGGAGCCTTTCCGCCCATTGGTAGATGCGTGCGTATATAAGTTAGCTCCCAAGCAGTTTGAAAAGGCGGAGAAAGTGGCCGTTTTGTCCATCTTAAATCAAGAGGTGCAGTTGGACGGCCGGGTGCAAACAGTGCTCAATGCCATTCGCCTGTATGCAGCCAGTGTGTTCCGCGCTTTGGCTGCCCAGGATGTGGCAGAAATTCATTTTCCGGTAGCTGCGTATGAGTTATAGATTTATGCGAGTGATTGTGTTTTTTGATTTGCCGGTAAAGACTGTCCAGGACCGGCGAGAGTATGCCCGTTTTCGCAAGAAGTTGGTTAAGAGCGGTTTTGTGATGATGCAGCAGTCGGTGTACTCCAAGATCGCTTTGAACCAAAATAACGCAGCCGGTATTTGCGCCGGGGTGCGGAAGTGCAAGCCCCCGGCCGGCGTGGTGCAGATCTTGACCGTAACGGAGAAGCAGTACGCCAAAATGGAACTGATGGTAGGCTGCAACGACAGCAATGTGGTGGCCACGGATGAAAGGTTGCTGATTTTATGAGGATCGCTTTGGACTATTTTCCGGAGCCGTTGGCTTTTGAAAACCAAACGGCCGTAGTTCTGGCACTGGAGAATAAAACGGTTTTTCGCCGGGTGGTCAACGCCTTTTTAGAGGATTGTGCAGATGAAGTGTTGACCTTTTCCCAGGAGTGGAAGCCTTTTGCTTTTTCCAAACAAGGGCTTTATATTGCGAATCTATTGCAGCCGGATGCGGATACCAAAAAGTTGATGAACCATGTGGCATCTGCTATGGAACAGACACTCAACACCGATCTGGCAGAGCCTTTGGCGCTTGTGCGCCAGGACTTATTACAGTTAGGAGATGCACTTACCGCCCGGTTTGATTATGATGTAGCCTACCAGGATGATTTAGAAGCGGCTGCCGTTGTGAAGCTTTTGCAGTTCCGTTTGCGGCGGGAAGAAAGTACAGCAGCCGAGCGCCTGGCGCGATTTTTGATTTTAACTTCCCGGTATTTGAAGGTGCGCATTTTTGCTATATCCAATTTGTATTTATATTTTGAGTCGGAGGAGGTGAGCCGGCTGCTACATACTCTATCTTTGCATCAAATTCGAATTTTAGACTTAGAGTGCCAGGCACCGGCGTGCGTAGATGTGCGCGCCAAACTCTATGTGCTGGATCGGGATTTGTGCACCCTTGACAATTCCGTTTCGCCATAGTACTATGGTACTAGATCTTGTGGATTTGCCCTGCGCTGTATAGTGGGCGCAGCTTATTTGAGGTTTGAGAATAGTGTAAATTCATAAGGTAGTGAAACTGCGTTGTCAAATTCTGGCTTCAGATAAGTGTTTGAGAATAGTGTAAATTCATAAGGTAGTGAAACGGTAGGGTTGGCGGAATAGTGTAATAGTATGTTTGAGAATAGTGTAAATTCATAAGGTAGTGAAACGTAGCTGACGAAAAGACAGGCAAGGCGCTTGTTTGAGAATAGTGTAAATTCATAAGGTAGTGAAACTTTTTTTCAAAGTTTTGCTAATGCAAGATGGGTTTGAGAATAGTGTAAATTCATAAGGTAGTGAAACTGCTTGTAAAACCTCTTCATAATAATTACAGTTTGAGAATAGTGTAAATTCATAAGGTAGTGAAACTTGCGGCAAGACCGTTGACAGCGCAGTCAAGTTTGAGAATAGTGTAAATTCATAAGGTAGTGAAACAGCAGGCGTTAATCACATCAGCGCTAATAAGTTTGAGAATAGTGTAAATTCATAAGGTAGTGAAACCATCAAGACATACGATTGGGGCGAGGTGCTGTTTGAGAATAGTGTAAATTCATAAGGTAGTGAAACTGAACACATAGTATATAGTTATATAGTATAGTTTGAGAATAGTGTAAATCCATAAGGCAGAAAAACTTGATGATCGACGATGGATATGCTGAAAAACACAGTGGAAAGTTTGGATAAAAAGTCAAACTTTCCACTGCGTTTTTATTGTTGGATTCAGAAATAAAAGCATTTATCAATATCCGAATATTGAAAGAACACAGACGGTGCGAGCAGTCTGTCTATTTGCAATACCCAAAATAGTTTGTTGCGCTATTTAATTCGGGTTATGCGATTGTGGCGGACTTTGTAGGCGGTGCGGGAGAGATGGATCATAGGCAGGTCGGCGGCGTTGTCGGTATAGAATGCGTCCGGTACGGCGCTTGCTCCAAAGCATTTGCGAAAAGCGGACACCTTATTGGCGCTGAAGTTGATATACTCCACCGTCAGGGTTTGGCGGTCCACCACGGAGCAGATACAGTGCTGCACCCCAAGGCGGCGGCACACCTCGTCCATAATCAAATTCAGCGAGGCGGTGACGATCACATCGTCCTTTACCGGGTGATACCAGGCTTTGATCTTGCGTATATGCCCGTCCCAAAAGTCCCGGACCAGCCCCTCTGGGTCGTCAAAGCTGCTGAGGTATTGGGCGGCGTGCTTGCGTCCGGCCTGCTCCAAGTCTGCCATGGTGGTGCGCCCCAACTTATAGCGCAGCAGGTGATACAGCACCACCGGCACATAGCGTGCTACCTTTGGATTGCGGCGCAGGCTGAACAGGTAAAAGTCAATGACGCTCTCACCGTCATAAATGGTATTGTCAAAATCAAATACGCGCATAAAAATCCCCCTTGGTACTTTCAGTATAGCACAAAGCGCCAAAGGGGGGACAGTTTTTATTTTTTGCCGCCCAAGTGGCGGCCCAGGTAGCCCAGCAGCAGAATGTCCTCGTCCGTTAAGGCACTGCCGTCGCCGGATTCCGGTTGTTCTTCTTCCTCCGGCCCAGGGTCAGGGTCAATTCCCCATTCCTCCGGCGGGTTGTTTTTGTCCTGTTGCTTTTTCATACCATGACCTCCCTTGCACTCTTACTGTAACACAAAAAGCCACCGGGTGCAAATGACAGGGAAAATTATAGGACAGAGAAATGGCGCTGCCCGGTACAGGCGACATTTACTTTTAGCTTTTTTTCTCGCTTTTTGGCATGGCACGCAGGGCCTTGCGGAATTCAAAAAAAAAGAACGCCGGTGAAGGCCACGGCCAGCACATCTGCCACCGGCTTCCGCCATAAAGACAGCCTTGGTCAGGTCAGCAGTGTACAGGTGGGGCATCATGTAGATCAGCGGCAGCAGCAGAATAAACTTGCGCATCACCGCCACGATGATGGACGCCTTGGCGTTGCCCAGGGCGGTAAATGTCATTTGACAGGCGATTTGAATACCAAACAGCCCCAGCGCCAGAGTGTAAATGCGCAACATCGGCTTGGTAAAGGCCAGCAGTTCTGCGTTAGAGGTGAAGATGGCGGCAAACACGCCGGGGAACAGCTGGATCAGCAAGCAAAAGAGCATGGCGTAGCAAACGCTACAAATGAGCAGCAGTCGGTACGCGCGGCGTACGCGGTTGCTGTTTCCGGCGCCGTAATTGTAGCTGATAATGGGTTGGGCACCTTGTGCCAGTCCTTGCAGCGGCAGCATGGCAAACTGCATGACACTGGTGAGAATGGTCATGGCACCCACTGCCAGATCGCCGCCGTATTTCAGCAGTGAGGTGTTAAAGCATACGGAGATCACGCTCTCGCTGGCCTGCATGACGAACAGGGCACTGCCCAGCGCCAGACAGGGGAGAATGACCTTGGCGTGCAGACGCAGATTGCACCGGCGAATGCGGATAAAAGTCTTTTTGCCAAATAAAAAAGACAGCACCCACAGGCAGGACAGTCCCTGGGACAGCACGGTAGCCAGCGCGGCGCCTTGCACACCCATGTGGAAGCCAAAGATAAACAGCGGATCCAGCGCTGTATTGGCCACGGCGATGCCGATGAGCACCGAGAGCATACCTACCTTTAGCGAAGCCCTGGGCGGTGATAAAGGCGTTCATGCCAAGGGTCAGCTGCACGAATACGGTGCCCAAGGCGTAAAGGTTCATATAGGCCGCACTGTAATCAATGGTGTTGGAGCTGGCGCCGAATGCCAGCAGTAGCGGCCGGTTCCAGATGAGTACCACCGCTGTCAGCACCGCAGACACCAGCAGTTGCGTGACAAAGCAGTTGCCCAGAATCTGCTCAGCCTCTGCCGTTTGCTTCTTGCCTAAGGCGATGGAGGCCCGAGGTGCGCCGCCGTTGCCCACCAATGCCGCAAAGGCGGAGATGATTAGGATCAGCGGCATACACACGCCCACCCCGGTAAGCGCCAGCGCGCCCTCGCCGGGAATGTGGCCGATGTAAATGCGGTCCACCACATTATAAAGCATATTGATCAGTTGGGCGGCTACTGTGGGTAGGGACAGCTGGAGCAGCAGTCGTCCGATGGGCCGGGTGGCTAAAAAATCTTTGCTTTGTTCCATAGTCGTCAACTCATTTCTGTAATCTAAACGTACTTAATTATAACACGATGAACGGCGGTGTCAAGGCGCGGATTTTGAACATGGGTCTCTTATGCGGCGAATGCAGTAATGTGTCGAACATACAAAATTCACAATTTGCGCGGCTCAAAGCGTTTACATTATGGTGAAAATATGATAAAATAGACGGCGTGAAAACGCACATATTTTTATTTCACTCTTTACCCGATCCGACGCGCTGTGCCCGGTCGGAATTTCAGAAATGGAGAATGAGTATGCATTTGATTCCCAATCCCCGCGCATATCAGGCGTTGGACGGCGCCTTCACCTTGCAGGATGGCGAGAAGGTGAAGAGCGAACTGCGTATTCCTTTGGTACGCACCACCACCCGGGAGGCACGGATCATTGTCACCCGCAACCCGGCGTTGCAAAAGGAAGCATATACCTTGAATGTGACCCCGGAGAAGGTGCACATCACTGCCGCTACGCCTATCGGTGCTTACTATGCGCTGCAATCCCTGCGTATTTTGGCGGATTATGATATCGGCGGGCGTACGGTGCCCTGCTGCAGCATTCACGATGCTCCCCGTTGGGGCTGGCGCGGTATGAGCCTGGACGAGAGCCGCCACTTCTTTGGCAAAGAAGAAGTCAAGCGACTGCTGGATATGCTCTTTATGATGAAGCTCAATGTGTTCCACTGGCACCTGACGGACGATCAGGGTTGGCGCATTGAGATCAAAAAATATCCGCGCTTAACGGAGATCGGCTCTAAGCGCACCTGCACCCAGGTGGACGGCTGGCATACTTCTCATATGGTCAACGAGCCTCATGAGGGCTTTTATACCCAGGAGGATATTCGGGAGATCGTGGCCTATGCCAACGCCCGGGGCATTATGGTTGTGCCGGAGATTGATATGCCTGCCCATTTTGCGGCGGCGCAGGCAGCTTATCCCTGGTTGGCTTGTCGAGAACTGGAACGCGAGGTGCCCGGCTACTTTGGCGGTCGCGTGCCTACATTGCACGGCGTAATGGACTGGAACCGCTCTGCCTGCCTGGGCAAGGAGAGTACCTTCCAGTTTATCTTTGATGTGATTGATGAAGTGTGCGAACTGTTTGACGCGCCTTACTTCCATATTGGCGGCGATGAGGCGCCCAAGGACGAATGGAAGAAGTGTCCCCACTGCCAGGCGAAGATGAAAGAGATGCACCTAAACGATGTGGAAGAGCTGCAAGGCTGGTTCAACAACCGGGTGCTGGAATATGTAAAGCAGAAGGGTAAGCGCCTGATCGGCTGGAATGAGATTTTGGCCGCCGGCAATTTGGACCCGTCTGTGATCGGTCAATACTGGACCCAAGCGGGATAAGAATGTGGAGCGGCATATTGCCCGCGGCGGCGATGTGATCCTGAGCAATCACCGCAGTTTTTACTTTGATATGACCTACGGGCAGTACCCGTTGAGCTATACATACGATTTCGACCCGGGTCGTTATCATATTCCGCCTCGTTCCTATGACCATGTGCTGGGCGTAGAGGCTGAGGTATGGACCGAGTGGATCGACAAGCGTCCAAAACTGGATCTGAATGTGTACCCCCGTATGCAGGCTCTGGCAGAGGTTGCCTGGTCGGCCGAAGAGAGAAAAAAATACGCGGACTTCAAAGAGCGACTGGAGGCCTTTAAGCCTACGCTGGACGCCTTGGGAATCGGCTATGCTGTAACCAGCGTGGCGGGCCGAAGGCACCTTCCAGCGGCAAAAAGCCCCGCCGTTTGTTCTACTGCGGCGACACCCATTATGAGTTGAAGCTCAACGAAGAACGCAAAGCAAAAGGAGAAAAATAAGTATGAAATTTAGCCAATTTCCCCAGCAGGTGATCGACGAAAATGTGGATTACACAGTCAAGGAGATCACCAACATCGATAAAAGTACGGTCCCCGGGAGTCCGGCAACAGCAACTGCCTGGCTGCCGAGAAGCACATCAAAAAAGAGATGGATCCCTTCTGTGACGAGACCCACTTTGAAAGCTACAAAATGGCGCCTAAGGCCTTTTTGCACTTTACAAAAATCGTCAGTGTAGCCATCATCCTGGCTGTGGTGGTGTGTGCCGCGCTGGTGTTTACCAGTGTGCTGCCTTGGTGGATCGCCCAGTGTATTGTTGGCGGTGTGACTTTTGTGGGGCTGTTTATCACCGTAATGGAGTTCCTGTTTTACAAGCGGTTTATGGATCCGCTTTATAAGAAGGTAGAGGGCCACAACTTTTGTGCCACCCGCAAGCCCACCGGTGAGGTTAAGCGCCGCATTGTAATCAGCGGCCATATTGACGCAGCCTATGAATGGCGCCATCTGTACTATGCAAAGGGCAAGCTGCCCTTGATGGGAATTTTTATGGGCGGTACCATTGTCTGCGCGATCATCTCCTTTATTATCGCAGTGATCTGCCTGATTGCTCACTTTGCGGATATGGGCGCTTTCGGCGATTTTATGCTGAATTACAGCTACTATTTCCACTTTGTCACCGCGCTGTTTATGATCACCCTGTTCTGCTTTGTGGACTTTAAGACCATTTCTCCCGGCATGCCAATGACAACCTGACCGGTACTTATGCGGCGGTGTGTGCTTTGCGTATGCTGGATATGGCCGGCGTGGAATTTGAAAATACCGAGGTGTGCTGCATGATCACAGACGGCGAGGAGGCCGGTCTGCGTGGCTGCAAGCAGTGGGCCAAGGACCATAAAAAAGAGTGCGACGAGATTGAGACCGCCGTGCTTTGTGTAGATACCTTAACGGATCTGGAATACCTGAATGTGTATAGCAAGGATATGACCGGTACGGTGAAGAACTCTAAGCCCTTCAGCCAGCTGGTGATGGACAGTGCCATTGAGGCAGGTCATAAGGATTTGAAGTTCGCCAGCGTGTTCTTCGGTTCTTCCGACGCAGCGGCATTGTCCCAGGCGGGGATTCACGCCACCTGCCTGGCTGCTATGGACCCGAAACCGGCCGACTATTACCATAATCGCCGGGATACGGCGGAGCGCCTGGTGCCGGAGGCCCTTAAGACCGGTTACGAGGTAGTGCTCAGTACCATTCTGAACTTTGATGAGAAAGGGCTGGGTACAGCAAAATAAGCGTGTAAGTCCAATACAAATGTATAAGCGGTACCCGGGTTTGGGTGCCGCTTTGCAGATTCAGGCTGTTTTTTTATGGAAAGGGGAAAAGAAAATGACGGCTTTGTACATTATTTTAGGCTTGCTGGCTGCGTTTATCGTGATCACGCTGATCCGTGCAGCGTTCTTTACGGCGCCCAAGCCCCAGCGGGAGGAATTCCCGCCGGAGCAGGTGAATGGGCAGCGGGCGTGCGACCGGCTCAGTCAGGCGATTCAGATCAAGACCATCTCCTGCGAGGATGAGAGCCAAACAGATTGGGGTGCGTTTGACCGCTTCCATGCGTTTTTGGAACAGTCCTACCCGCTGATTCACAAAAATCTGAAACTGGATCATATTTCCACTGCCAGTCTGCTGTTTTACTGGGAGGGGACGGATCCCGACCTGGATCCTATTGCCTTTTTGGCCCATCAGGATGTGGTGCCCATCAGCGAGGGCACCGAGGAGGACTGGGAACACCCGGCCTTTGACGGCGTAAATGACGGCCGGTTTATTTGGGGTCGCGGTGCGCTGGACATGAAGAACCACCTGATCTGCCTGATGGAGAGCGTGGAGACGCTGCTGGAGGAGGGCTATACCCCAAAGCGCGGGGTGTACCTGTGCCTGGGGCATAATGAGGAGATCGTCAGCGGCGGCAACAACGGTGCCCGGGAATTGGCGCGGGAATTGGAACGCCGGGGCGTGCACCTGGACAGCGTGGTAGACGAGGGCGGTGCCATGCTGCCGGCGCATGTAAAGGGGCTGCTGGACGCCAACTTGACCGGCGTGGGCGTGGCAGAGAAAGGCTATGCGGACTTTAAGATTACTGTAAAGTCCAAAGGCGGCCATTCTTCTCAACCACCCAAACACACCGCCATCGGCCAGTTGGCAAAGAAGGTGGAGCGACTGGAGAACCACCAATTTAAGAGCACCATTTTGCCCTTTGTTTATAATATGTTTACGGACATCGGCCGCCACGCCACCTACCCGGGGCGGGTGGTACTGTGCAACCTGTGGCTGCTGCGCCCGGTGCTGAAGCTGGTGATGAAGCAGATCCCGCCGGCTGCATCTTTGATCCGTACCACGACCGGTGTGACGATGGCCAGCGGTTCGCCTGCCGCCAATGTGCTGCCCCAAAAGGCCAGCGTAACGGTAAACTTCCGTATTATGCCGGGCCAGACCATTGCGGATGTGCAGCGGCATATTGAGAAATATATGGGCGGCGACAATGTGGAGATTGAATTCATCAAGGGCAAGGAGCCCAGCATTGTATCACCCACGGACACCCGGGCTTTTGATACCCTGCGTCGGCTGTCCGTCAATCTGGACGAAAAGAATATTGTGGCGCCCTATTTGGTGATGGGCGGCACAGACGCTTATAATTACGAGAATGTGTGCAGCAACATTTATCGCTTTGCGCCCTTTACGGTGGACACGGCGCTGCTGCTCACAACCCACTCCACCAATGAGCGCATTCCTGTGGGTCAGATGACCCAGGGCGTCACCTTCTTTAAGCGCTATATTCGGTTGATGACCGCAGAGTAAAGGGGGAAAGTGATATGGATTTTAAAGAAAGCGGATTTATGTATGCTCTGGGCGGCTTTATTGTGGTCTTTGTGCTGGCCCAGTCGCTGTTTTTTCTCATTCGTGCCTGGAAGCAGGGCAAAAAGCTGGGGCTGTCCACCGCCATCATGCGAGGCACGGTGACCCAGTCAGCGCTGTTTAGCCTGGCGCCTGCCATCTCGATTGTGGCAACCATCCTTACCCTGTCCGGTGCGCTGGGCATTGTGCTGCCCTGGATCCGGCTGACAGTGATCGGCGCCATCTCTTATGAGGTGCCGGCAGCGGAGTCTGCCATGGAGGCACTGGGTTATACCGGCGGCCTGTCTGCGGAGATCACGGATCCCCTGGGCTTTTCTACCGCCGCGTGGGTAATGACTCTTGGCTCTGTGATGCCTCTTGTGATTATTCCCTTTGCCATGAAGAAAATTCAAAACAGTATCGGCAAAGCGGTGAGCAAGAATACTGCCTGGGCGGATGTAATGAGCGCCGCGGCGTTTATCGGTCTGATCAGTGCCTTTGTGGGCCGTGCCATTGTGGGCCAGGGCGACAAGGCGGTGCTGGGCGACGGCGCCGGGATCATGAGCATTACCGCTTTGGCGGTGTCTATGCTGTCTATGCTGCTGTTTATGCAGATTGAGAAAAAGAAAAAGATTGCCTGGCTGCAAAGTATGGCTATGCCGCTGGCAATGTTTATCGGTATGGGTGCGGTGATGCTGCTGGCCAAGGTGCTGCCCACCCACATTGCTTGGCTGGAATGGAGGGGCTAATATGAAAGATTATAATGAAAAGACCCACCTGTACGGTCGCTTTTGGGTGATCTCCGCCCTGTTTATTTTCTTAATGCTGCCGGTTGCTATCAGCGCCCATCTGCATGCTTTTCCCTCTGCCCAGGTGGTGTTTAAGGGGCTGGCGCCTATTGCCCTGCTGTTTTATCCCACCGCGGTGATTGAAGTGATGACCTACACGCCGCTCCTGGGCACCGGGGCAACCTACCTGGCTTTTGTAACCGGGAATATTAATAACTTAAAGCTGCCCTGTGTGCTCTCTGCCCTGGACTCTGCCCAGGTGCGCGCCCAGAGCAAGGAGGGCGAGGTGCTCTCCACCATTGCCTGCGCCACATCCTCTATTGTGACCACCCTGGTGATTGCCGCAGGGGTGCTGCTGTTCAGTCCGGTGCTGCCGTACTTGACAAATGACGACTCTGTTTTTGCCCCTGCTTTTAAGCAGGTGGTGCCCGCACTGTTCGGCGCGCTGGGTATGAGCTATTTTGCCAAGCACTTTAAGCTGACTGTTGTGCCTGTTGCCGTCGTCTGCTTGATGTTGCTCTTTAAGGGCGACTTGGCGGTAGGCGTACTGATCCCTGTGGGCGTGGTGGTATCGCTGCTGTCTGCCCACCTGATGTTTAAGAAAGGCTGGGTCAAATAACAGACCGCATTCTTGCCAGTTAATCAGCAGATCGCCCAACTTGACTTTTATTGGTATGGTGGTGTATAATCATCATACGATCATTAGAGACGGGGGATATAAGTAATGAAAGAGACCGATCTGCGGTATGTGAAGACCGAGCGCGCCATTCGGGACGCCTTCTTTGAACTGCTGGAGGAGAGCGATTTTGACAAGGTATCCGTTACGGATATTACCCAGCGAGCCCAGATTAACCGAAACACGTTTTACCTGCATTACAGCGATAAATTCAATTTGGTCAATTCTATTTTAATTGACTTTGTGCAAGAGCTGTCCCAGCAGGCATTAAAGGTGATCGACCAGGCGGAGAAGCCGGACACAGCCACCTTTAACCAGTATTTCTTAACGATTTTTGTCAGCGCCAATCGGATCAAGAAAAAATATCGGATCTTGTTTCGCAGCCGAAATATTGAGCTGTATTTGGATATTGCTGCCATTACGGATGTGATTGCGGATCATATCGGCAAAAACAAATTTTTGGATTTTCGCAGTCAGCGCTCCTCCGTGAGCAAGAGCTTTTTGGCTTTTGGCTTTTTCGGTGCGCTCAACGATTATTGCAGCAATGATTATACCAAGGAAGAAACGGTGCGCATGATCTCCGCCATGTCTGCCGGCTTGGCCGAGATTGCCCAGCAGCTACACGCTGCCGGGAACAAAGTCGGCAATGGAAACAAGAGCAATAAATAACAGACGATACAAAGCAAAAGGGACCTGAATCCAGGTCCCTTTTTTTGTATAGATATTTGTCATTCGCTCAGCAGACCATACCGCCTTCCACCCAGCGCATAACAGCCGGGTATTCCTCTTTATAGTTATCCAGCTGGTCTGCGTTGGAGTCCACAAAGGCCTGAAATTCGTCCGTGTCCTCAAACTCGTAGGTAAAGTCTTGCTCAAAGTCGTAAGTGGCGGTAAACAGGTAGTCAAACAGATCATCGGCAGAGAATTCCTCTAACAGTTTGTCCGCTGTGCGCTCCGTGATGGTGTCCAGCGCGTTCTTTACCGTTAGCTCGAAATCCTCCGGCTCTACCAGAATTTCCGGGTCGTTCTCGCAGTATTGCAGAATATCGTCCTCGCCGATAGCCAGGGTGCCCAGGTACTCCAGTACATCCTCATATCCGGTTTCGTTGACTGTATCATACAACCGGTAGGCAAACTCGCCGACCAGATTTTGCAGTGCCACCGCCTTGAACACACTGTCAATCTCGTAGCCGCTCTCATCGGTGATTACATAGCCCACCTCCTGCAGGTTCTCCCACATCAGGTAGTAAAAAATGCGGTGCTGTTCTTTCTCGCCAAAAATGGCTTCGTGAATAAAGGTATCAATATCCATTGCCGTTCTCCTCTGTCTGTCGCATTTGCGCAAGGCTACTCATATTCTATACTATATGCAGGGGATTTGCAACATTTTGCAGGTAGATTTTGGCTTTTTTGTAAACTCTGAAAACCCCGCCTGTTTTTATTGCAATGCCGGTAGGGATAAGCTATAATAAAGGGGACTGGAGGGTTCTTATGGAACTGACATTAAAAAATGAACACTGTGCCGTCACCGTTACGGACGCAGGGGCGATGCTCCGCTCCCTGGTGCGGGACGGCCGAGAATATCTTTGGCAGGGGGACCCGGCTTACTGGGCCGGTCAGGCGCCGGTTTGCTTTCCCATTGTGGGGTGCTGCCCAAGGGGGCGTCTACCGCATTTGGCAAACCCTGCCGTATGAAGCGCCACGGCGTGGCTCGCATTAACCCCTTTACACTGACGGAGCACCACCGCAACGGCGCCACCTTTACCCAAGTGGCAGATGACAACACCTTGGCGGCGTACCCCTTTGACTATCGGCTGGAGATCCGCTATGAGCTGGTAGACAGCACCGTTGCCGTGACTTATCATATTATTAACAGCGGCGGGGAGCCAATGCCCTTTGTGATCGGCGGCCATCCGGCCTTTAACTGCCCGCTGGCAGCAGGGGAGCGGTTTGAGGATTACAAGGTGCGCTTTGATCGCCCTGTGACGAAGGCGCCTTTGCGCCCGGATCACCAAACCGGGATCGTGGATCCGGCGCGTCGGTACAATGTGCTGGTGAATGGGCAGGAGCTGCCCCTGCGGCATGATCTGTTTTATGACGACGCATTGATTTTTGATCAGGTGGAAGCCAAAGCGGCTACCTTGCTGGGCCCGATGGGCTACGGCGTGCGGGTGGAGTACCAAGATATGGCCAACTTGCTGGTTTGGTCCGCAGAGAATGACGCCCCCTTTGTGGCATTGGAGCCATGGAGCGGCATTTCTCATTGTACGGACGAGGACGGCACCCTGGAACACCGTCGGGGCGTGACCGTTTTGCAGCCGGGGGAGACAGCCACCTTCGGTTATAAAATTACCATGCTGAGCGGAGAGATGAAATGAATTACGGATTTTTCAGAGTGGCGGCGGCAGCGCCCCGTTTGCGCGTGGCAGACCCGGATTATAACGCCGGGCAGCTGGAGACAGTAATTGACCGGGCTGTGGCGCAGCAGGTACGCCTGCTGGTGACCCCGGAGCTGTCCGTCACCGGCTACACCTGCGCCGATCTGTTCTTTACCGCTGCGCTCCAGCAGGCGGCGGATCGGGCGGTGCAGCGGCTGGCTGCCTATACGGCGGGCAAGGGTATTGCGGTGCTGATCGGCGCTCCGGTGCCCTATAAGAATAGCCTTTATAATTGTGCCCTATTGCTCCGGGACGGGCAGGTGCAGGGCATGGTGCCCAAGGTGCATCTGGCTAATTATAATGAGTTTTACGAAAAGCGCTGGTTCGCCTCCGGCGCGGATTTCGATACGGTACAGATGGTGAACGGCGTGCCCATGGGCAGTCAACTGTTTGACCTGGGCAGCGGCGTGCTGCTGGGTGTGGAGCTGTGCGAGGACCTGTGGCGTGCCTCAGCCTCCCAGCGGTGCTTTGGCGCTGCAAGGCGCCAATTTGATTGCCAATCTGTCTGCCAGCGACGAGTATGTGTCCAAGGCGGCCTATCGTCGGGACCTGGTGGCCGGCCAGTCCGCCCGCTGCGTGGCCGGGTATGTGTATGCCGGCGCCGGGGTGCATGAGAGCACCACGGACCTGGTATTCAGCGGCATGCCACCTTAGTGGCGGAGAACGGCGGCATTTTGGCAGAGGGGGAGCGGTTTGCCCGAGAAAGCGTGCTCACCGTTGCCGATGTGGATATTGAGAAGTTGAATGCCCAGCGGCGGCAAAATATGTCCTTTGAGAACCGGCCCGGCGCAGCGGTACAGTCTTGCCCGGTGCCTAATGCAGAGAATGATTTGGCGTACCGCATTGTGGACCCTCACCCCTTTGTGCCGGCAGCGGACGCCCAGCGCCGAGAGCGGTGCAAGGAGATCTTCCTGCTCCAGGCCAGCGGTTTGGCCGGGCGGCTGGAGCATGTAGGCTCCAAGGGTTGTGTGCTGGGGATCAGCGGCGGTCTGGACTCCACCTTGGCGCTGCTGGTGGCTGTGCGCGCCATGGAGCTGCTGGGTAAACCGGCCAGCGCCGTGCTGGGTGTGACCATGCCCGGGTTTGGCACCACGGACCGCACCTATCGCAACGCGCTGGATCTTATGGAAGCGCTGGGGGTCACCCGGCGAGAGATCTCCATTGCAGACGCCTGTGTGCAGCACATGGCGGACATTGGTCACGACCCGTCGGTGCATGACATTACTTATGAGAACACCCAGGCCAGAGAGCGCACCCAAATCCTCTTTGACCTGGCCAATAAAGAAGGCTGTTTGCTGGTGGGCACCGGCGATCTGAGCGAGCTGGCCATGGGCTGGTGTACTTACAACGGCGACCACATGAGTATGTACGGCGTGAATGCCTCCGTGCCCAAGACGCTGGTGCGATACCTGGTGGATTATGTGGCCGGGGAGTTAGGTGGCCGCACGGAAGAGATCTTGCGGGATGTGCTGGACACGCCGGTGTCGCCGGAGCTGCTGCCCCCGGACGCCAATGGCAAGATCGCCCAAAAAACGGAGGAGAAGATCGGCCTATGAATTGCATGACTTTTTCCTCTATCACTTTGTGCGCTTCGGCTTTGACCGGGAAAAGCTGGCCCTGCTGGCGGAGAAAGCCTTTGACGGCCGGTACGATCGCCCCACCATTGACCGGTGGCTGACGGAATTTTTGCGCCGGTTCTTTATCAGTCAATTTAAGCGTTCCTGTATTCCGGATTCGCCCAAGGTGGGTTCTGTGTCGCTGAGCCCCCGGGGCGACTGGCGTATGCCCAGCGATGCGGCGATGCAGGCGTTTTTACAACCGGATGAACAGATATAAAGGAGCTGTTATAATGAAAAAAGCAATGGCATTGCTGCTGGCTTGCAGCATGGTACTGGCATTCGCTGCTTGCAGCAAAAAGCAACATACAGAACAGGAGGTCACAGCTGTGGTGGATGTGACCGATGAGAACGGCAAGACCGTTACGGATAAGGACGGCAAAGCCCAAACCCGGGTGGTTACCATACCCCAAACGGACGCCAAGGGCAACACCGTGGCGGCAGGGGGAGAGCGCTGCCGACGGCAAATCCGCCGGTAACGGCGGTTCGGCTGCAAAGGACGGCAAGGACAAGACGGAAAAGGCCACCAAGAAGAACGAAACCACCACGAAAAAGACCACGACCACCACAACCACCGTGGCCGCCAATCGAAAAAATTCACATTTCCGTTTCTCTGCCTGCCGGCACAGATACCCGCACGGACAAGCTGCGCATTACCATTAACGGCAAGCAGGTGGACGAGAAGAAAGTGACCCTGGAGATCGGCAACACCTTTACCTACACCACGGAGAAAAAGTACCGGGGGGATGTAAAGGTGCAGGTGGAACTGGAACATACGAAAAAAAGCGCCAAAGTCACAGTGAAGAAAGGCACGGACACCGCCAAATTCAATTTTGAAAATATTGAGAATCTGCTGGGCGACGACGACTAAGCGACAATTGGTGAAAAAAACGAAATAATCGACAAAAAAGCAGTGTCTATGCGCTGCTTTTTGTTATTATTATACAGAAACACTAAATTGTTGTGTTGAATTTCGCATGCCGGAGTGCTATAATTGGTATAGTTGTGGGCTTGCGCCCAAACTGAGGTCGTTATCTGTAAGATAAAATACAGGAGGAAATTCCATGAACAGAAAGAAAAAAACCATGGACGGTAACAGCGCCGCTGCTCATGTCAGCTACGCTTTTACAGAAGTTGCCGCCATTTATCCCATCACCCCCTCATCTACCATGGCGGAGGAGACGGACGCCATGGCCGCTCGAGGGGTCAAGAACCTGTTTGGCCAAACGGTCAAGGTGGCGGAGATGGAGTCTGAGGCCGGTGCCGCCGGCGCCGTGCACGGTTCTTTGTCTGCCGGTGCGCTGACTACCACTTACACCGCATCACAGGGTCTGCTGCTAATGATCCCCAATATGTACAAGATCGCCGGCGAACTGATTCCGTCCGTTATTCATGTGTCTGCCCGCTGCGTGTCTACCCACGCGCTGAATATCTTTGGTGACCATTCCGATGTGATGGCCTGCCGCCAGACCGGCTATGCCATGCTCTGCTCTGCCAATGTGCAGGAGGTAATGGATTTGGGCGCTGTGGCTCACCTGTCTACCTTAAAGAGCCGTGTGCCGTTCTTGCATTTCTTTGACGGCTTCCGTACCTCTCATGAGGTGCAGAAGATTGAGACCTGGGACTATGAGGACCTGCGGTCTATGGTGGATATGGACGATGTGCAGGCGTTCCGCGCCCGCGCCCTGAACCCGGAGAAGCCGGTGTTGCGCGGCTCTGCGGAGAACAGTGATGTGTTCTTCCAGCACAGAGAGGCATGCAACCGCTACTATAACGACGCGGTTGCCACTACTGAGATGTATATGAACACCATCAACGAGAAGCTGGGCACGGATTACCGGCTGTTTAACTACTACGGCGCGCCGGACGCAGACCGTGTGATTGTGGCTATGGGTTCTGTGTGCGACACCATTCAGGAAACCGTAGATTTTCTGAACGCCCGCGGCGAAAAAGTGGGCATGGTCAAGGTGCACCTGTATCGCCCCTTCAGCGCCAAGCATCTGCTGGCTGCCCTGCCGGAGACGGTGAAGCACATTTCCGTGTTAGATAGAACGAAGGAGCCCGGCTCCTTAGGTGAGCCGCTGTTCCTGGATGTGGTGGCTGCACTGAAAGGCTCTGCCTTTAACGATGTGCCGGTGTACGGCGGTCGTTTCGGCTTAGGATCTAAGGACACCGTACCGGCGCATATTATCGCTGTGTACAACAATATGGCTGCGCCCCAGCCCAAGCCGGAGTTCACTCTGTCCATTGAGGACGATGTGACCCACTTGTCCCTGCCGGTGACCGAGAACCCGGACACCACCCCGGCAGGCACCACTTCTTGTAAGTTTTGGGGTCTGGGCTCCGACGGCACCGTTGGCGCCAACAAGGACTCTATTAAGATCATCGGCGACAATACGGATATGTTTGCCCAGGGTTACTTCTTCTATGACTCCAAGAAGTCCGGCGGCATTACCGTGTCCCACCTGCGCTTTGGCTCGTCACCCATTACCTCTACCTATTTGATCAACAAGGCCAACTTTGTGGCCTGCCACTGCCCGTCCTATGTGACCAAGTATGATATGGTACAGGATCTGGTGCCCGGCGGCACTTTCCTGCTCAACTGTATTTGGACCCCGGATCAGCTGGACAGCCAGCTGCCTGCGTCCATGAAGCGCTATATTGCAGAGAACAACATCCATTTCTATATCATTAACGGCATTAAGATCGCAGAGGAAGTGGGCTTGCCCGGTCGTGCTTCCACCATCTTGCAGTCTGCATTCTTTGCCATCTCCGGTATTTTGCCGGTAGAGAAGGCCATTGAGCTGATGAAGGCCGCCGTGGTCAAGAAGTTCTCCAAGAAAGGCGAGGCGGTGGTGAATGCCAACTTTGCCGGCATTGACCGTGGCGCCCAGGAGATCGTGAAGGTGAATGTGCCGGACAGCTGGAAGACTGCAGAGGACGCACCCCGCCGGCTGGAAGTACCCACCGATCGTCCGGAGATGAAGAAGTTTGTCAAGGAAATTCTGGATCCGGTTGGCCGCCTGCACGGCGACGATCTGCCGGTATCTGCCTTTGCTGATCGGGCGGACGGCGTATATCCTGCCGGTTCTGCCGCCTTTGAGAAGCGGGGCATTGCCATTACCGTACCCCAGTGGGACGGCACCAAGTGCGCCCAGTGTAACCTGTGTGCCATGGTCTGCCCCCACGCAGTCATTCGTCCCATTGCTATGAATGCAGAGGAAGCGGCTGCCGCGCCGGAGGGTACCACCATGGTGAAGCACAAGAGAGCGGATTATCAGTACGCTCTGATTGTGTCCGTACTGGACTGCACCGGCTGCGCCTCCTGCGCCAATGTGTGTCCCACCAAGTCCCTGACCATGAAACCCATTGCCAGCGAGCTGGATCGGCAAAAGATCTATGATGCGCTGGTGGACACCTCCGAAAAACCGGAGCTGCTTACCAACAATACCATCGGCGTGCAGTACAGAAAGCCGTATTTGGAGTTCTCCGGCGCTTGCGCAGGCTGCGGCGAGACTCCGTATGCCAAGCTGGCCACCCAGCTGTACGGCGACCGTATGTACATTGCCAATGCCACCGGCTGCTCCTCCATTTGGGGCGGTTCCGCACCCTCTACTCCTTACACGGTAGACAAGAACGGCCACGGCCCCGCTTGGTCCAACTCTCTGTTTGAGGACAACGCTGAGTTCGGCTACGGTATGCTATTGGCACAAAAGCAGATCCGCGAGCGGCTGGCTATGGACGCCCAGCAGCTGCTGGACACCCCGGTGGCGGACAAAGCCCAGGCTTGGCTGGACACCTATGAGGACGCTGCTACCAATACGGAGCCTGCCCAGGCACTGATCGCTGCATTGCAGACGGCAGCGCTGGAGGGTGACGCCAAGGCGGCGGCTGCCGATTTCCTGAAAGACGCAGATTATGCGGCCAAGAAGTACCAGTTTATCTTTGGCGGCGACGGCTGGGCCTACGACATTGGCTTTGGCGGCCTGGATCATGTGATCGCGTCCAATGAGAATGTGAACATTGTTGTGTTTGATACGGAGGTGTACTCCAACACCGGCGGTCAGGCCTCTAAGGCCACCCAGACCGGCGCTGTGGCCAAGTTTGCTGCCTCCGGTAAGGTGGTCAAGAAGAAAGACCTGGCGCAGATTGCGATGAGCTACGGCTATGTGTATGTGGCTCAGGTGGCTATGGGCGAATGCCAATCAGTGCTTAAAGGCGTTCCAGGAAGCTGCGGCTTATGACGGCCCGTCCATCATCATCTGCTATGCCCCCTGTATTAACCACGGCATTAAGATGCCCTTTAACCAGGCAGAGCAGAAGAAGGCGGTTGCCGCCGGGTACTGGAACCTGTTCCGCTTTAACCCGGATCTGGCCAAGGCAGGGAAAAATCCCTTTACCCTGGACAGCAAGGCACCCAGCGCCGATTATGTACAGTTCATCGAGGGCGAGACCCGTTACTCTGCGCTGAAGCGTTCCTTCCCCGGCAAGGCGGAGCAGCTGTTTAGCATTGCGGCGGAGAACTCTATTGAGAAGTACAACAAGTTGGCTGCACTGGTAGACTTTTTACGCACCCAAGGGCGAGTAAAGCCAAATAAAAACAAAGCGCTGCGGTTCTTCCGCGGCGCTTTTGCTTTGTGATAAAACAACCCCTGCACACCGGGTGCAGGGGTTGTTCCTTTATGTAAGGGCTTAGCCGTTGAGAATGGCAAAGTTCTCTTTGTTGGCCTTGTACAGGTTCTTAAACACTTTGAAGTTGCGGTCATAGACTGCCTTGTTGGCCTGGTTGGGCTTATAAGTGGTCTTTACCGGGATCAGCTTCTTTACATCAAAGATGGAGGGATGGCCCATACCTACGGCGATACAAGCGGCTGCACCCACGGCGCCGATGTTTTGCGGGGACTCTACCACCACCACATCACGCTGGAGAATATCGGCCAAAATCTGACAGGTGGTTTCGCCCAAAGCGCCGCCGCCGCAGAAGCGCACGGTCTTGGACTTCTGATACTTGGCGGTCTTTAACTCCTGGCGTTCCAGCATCCAGCGCATGTGGAAGCAGATGCCCTCCACAACGGCGCGGATCAGCTCTGTTTTGCCTACATTCAGCCGAATGTTAAAGAACATACCGGCGGCATTGGGATCCTCAAAGGGACAGCGGTTGCCGTGAAGCCAGGGGGTAAAGATCACGCCGTTGGAAACCGGCGGGAATGGTGTCAATCACTTCTTCCAGGTAGTCGTACATATTGAATTCTACCTGCTCCAGGCTGTCGGTCGCGTTGCCGTAGCGCTTTAAGAACACGCCGATCTCGTCCAGCGCCAAATGATCCTTGACCCAGCCTACGCACTTGTTGGAGGTCTCCAGCTCACCAAAGTAGTTAAAGGTCTCCGGATTGGCCTGCCTACAATGGCAGCCATCATCGCACCGGTATCAACCATCTGCTCCGGCACAACGGTGCCCACCCAGCCGGAGGTGCCGCTGTAAATGTGCGCGTCGCCAATCTCTACCGCTCCGGCGCCTACGCCGATCAAAGAGGCGTCGCCGCCGCCGCCGTACACAGCGGTGCCCTGAGCCAGACCCAGTTCCTCGGCAGCCTTGGCAGTGACTTCGCCCACTTTATCGGTGCACTTTTTGATCTCCGGCAGGTGCTTCATATCCACGCCTACCATATCGCAAATGGGCTTGCACCAGCCCTCGTGGCCCTTGCGGGTGTCATACAGCAGGCGTCGAATGCAGAATCCTGGGTCATCACGAATTCACCGGTCAGGCGGCAGATGAGATACTCTTTCACATCCAGCCACTTATAGACTTTCTTAAAGTTTTCCGGCTCGTGCTCCCGCACCCAGCGGTACTTCCAAATAGGTCCTTAACAGAGGAGGATACGGCACCGGTATAGCGCAGGTACTTGAGCAGCTTGGTCACTTCCGCACCGGCGATTTGTACGCCGTGGGCAATGCCCTTCTTCAGCTCATCGCCGGCTCGCTGGTCCATATAGGTCATGGGGCGGCGAATGCAATTGCCCGCTTTGTCTACCAGGACCAAACCCTGCATGGCAGAGCAGAAGCTGATGCCCTCTACCTGGTCTTTGGTCACGCCTACGCACTTATTGAACACATTGCGGGTGGTGCTGCACATGGCGCTCCACCATTCATCGGCGTCCTGCTCGGCGCCGCCCTTTACGCCGGTCTCATCATCCACATACAGACCGTAGCCTGCGGTGTCAGAGGCCAGGATGCGCATGGTGTCGCCGATCTCAATCAGACAGGTCTTGACCCCGGTGGGCCCACATCGTAGGTGATTACATATTTGCTCATAAAATATCCTCCCATGGTGTTGTACGCGGTAAATACCGTCACTTCTTTTCAAATGTAAATGCGCTCTCCACAAATTTCAGCAGTTGACCGATCACCCGCTCCTCGTCCATTTCCTCCACATCTACGCCGGTGTAGAACTTGAACCGCTCCTTGTAGTAGTCGCAGGTGTAAGAGAATTGCAGGGACATCAGCAGATTGTCCAAAAAGAAGGCAAAGAGCCGGGGATCCAGATCCGGGCGCACATCTCCCTTGGCCAGCGCCTGCGCAATGGCCGTGGTGTAGATACCGCTGGTCTCGCTCTCAATCTCCCGCACCAGCATTTGGGTGCGTTCGCTGTCTTTTTCCGAGGCGATCTCATTATACAGCCGAATGTAATTGGCATTTCGCTTGGAATGGACGCAGGTGGCGCGAATGAGCTTTTCTGCCTTGACCAGCAGCTTGTCGTCGCTGGCCATAATCTCCTCGATCACCTGGGACAGAATACGCATGCCTCGCTGAATGCAGGTGATGAACAGATCCTCTTTGGTCGCAAAGTACTTGTACATCAGCCCAATGCTGATCCCTGCGTTCTTGGCGATCACATTGATGTTGGCGTTTTCGTACCCTTTGGAGGAAAACTCCTCGGTGCCCACTTCCAGTATGCGCTCCCGTCGCTCCTCGGAAATGCGGTCAAATGCGTCCTTGTGATGTTTATTTACCATTTCAAAAAATTTTGTAGCCTTGCACAAAGAACGGAAAAGCCCTTTGTGCAATCCGTACAAATACTCCCTCTCTGTAAAGCGTGAACCGCAATTCACTTTTCTTATATTATCATTATTTATCCGTTATTGCAAGAAATCTGAATAAAAATGCGGGAAAATTGAACAAATTATTGCAAGTATCTATTTGACAAATCATTAAAAAGTGATATACTAAAGGTGTATTTTATGTGAGCGATGGCTCACGCCCTTTGGGGTGAGCGACGACTCATGAATTTTAAGGAGGAACGACCATTATGGATACCCGATTTGCAATTTCTGAGTATCTTGATGCAGCGCAGGTCACCGCTCAGCTGGACGCGCTCATCAAAAAGCCCATTTATTCCATCAGCCCGGCTGCACTGAAGAAGTATGAAGAAGAATACTTCGACAAGAAGTGCGCTAAGTCTAAGGCGATGATCACCGAGGCGAAAGAGATCATTCCCGGCGGTGTGCAGCACAACCTGGCGTTTAACTATCCTTTCCCCATCGTGATGACCAAGGCCAAGGGTGCTAAACTCTATGATATTGATGGCAACGAGTATTACGACTTCCTGCAGGCCGGCGGTCCCACCATCCTGGGCTCCAACGACGATGTGGTGAAGGAGAAGGTTAAGGAATTGCTGGACGATTGCGGTCCTTCCACCGGTCTGTTCCATGAATATGAGTACAAGCTGGCTAAGAAGATCTCCGACTGTGTTCCTTCCGTAGAGATGTTCCGTATGCTGGGTTCCGGTACAGAGGCCTGCATGTGCGCTGTGCGTGTGGCCCGTCTGGCTACCGGCCATAAGAACATCATCAAGATGGGCGGCGCTTATCACGGCTGGTCCGATCAGCTGGCATGGGGCATGCGTGTGCCCGGTACCATGAATTTGCAGTCTCACGGCGTACCGCTGTTCGTATTCAAGCACACCCAGGAGTTCTTCCCCAATGATCTGAAGAGCCTGGAGCGCAAGCTGATCCTGAATAAGTTCCGCGGCGGCACTGCTGCCGTGTTCATTGAGGCCATTGGTCCGGAGTCCGGTACCCGTCCGGTAGACAAGGACTTCCCCAAGGGCGTACAGGCACTGTGCCGCAAGTACGGCGCTCTGCTGGTTTGCGACGAGGTTGTAACCGGCTTCCGTATCGGCGTGTCCGGTGCGCAGGGCTACTTTGGCATTGATCCCGACATCACCATCTTCGGTAAGGTGATTGCCGGCGGTTACCCGGGTGCAGGCGGTATCGGCGGCCACAGAGAGGTTATGAAATACTTAGGCTGCCGGCCTGGATAAGGGCAACGGCTCCGGCAAGAAGATCCATAAGGCAATGTGCGGCGGCACCATGGCTGCCACCCCCATCTCCTGCTGCGCAGGTTACACTGCCATTTGCGAGATCGAGAAGCGTAACGCCTGCCAGGTAGCCGGTAAGATGGCGGATCGTCTGGTACACGGCTTGCAGGCGCTGATCAAGAAGTATGACCTGCCCTTCGTGTGCTTCAACCAGGGTTCTGTATGCCACTTGGATACCGTTGGTACCATGCACTTTAAGGTGGACTGGAAGCATCCGTGGACCATTCCGCACACCTTGAAGGAGACCGGCAAGCGTCAGTCCGAGATGGAGCACATGGGCGCTGCTTACATGGCAGAGGGCTTGGTAACTTTGGCCGGTTCTCGTCTGTACACTTCCGCCGCTTATACGGAAGAGATGATTGACGACTGCCTGAACAGATTTGAGAATGTGTTCAAGAACTGCGTTTGCATCGAGGCGTAAGATTTTTTACCAAGGGCGGTACCGGGCAGTGATGCCCGGCCGTCCTTTTGGTGCTTTTGCCCCCGGGGCAAAAATACGATTTTAAGGGGAAAACACATGGCTTACGAATTAGAAGAAGCAAAAAAGCTGGTCGTTGCGGCCGGCAAAAAGCTGGTGGAAAGCGGTCTGATCGCCCGTACCTGGGGCAATGTATCCGCCCGTATTTCTGACACCCAGTTTGTGATCACACCCTCCGGTCGGGCGTATGAAACGCTGACGCCGGAAGAAGTGGTTGTGGTTAATATTGAGGACTGCTCCTATGAGGGCGAGATTAAGCCCTCTTCCGAGAAGGAGGTGTGCACGCTGCAGCGTACCGCCACCATCCCACCGTGGATTTTGTGATCCACACGCACCAGAAGGCGGCCACCATCGTCAGCATTACCGGCATGGAGATCCGCAATGTTTACAAGGAATTTCAGCCGGTTCTGGGCAATAAGGTGCCCTGCGCCGATTATGCTATGTCCACCACCAATTCTCTGCGCAAGAAGGTAGAGACGTGCATTATGATGAACCCGGGCTGCCGCGCCATTATGTTGATGCACCATGGCACTCTGTGCATGGGCGACACCTATGAGCAGGCCTTTGAGATTGCAGACGCACTGGAGAAGTGCTGCCAGCGGGTGATCAAGGACAACTATCTGCGTCATTCCTGGGCAGAGACATATTCTGACGAAGGCAAGCGCAACTTTTACCTGAAGAAGAATGGCGCTGTGGCTATGCCGGAGCGCATTTGTGATCTGGGATCCTCTGTTCGTAACGGCAAGACCTTTAGCTTGACCGTTGGCGGAGAGACCATTGATGTGGATTTGGAGACTGGGCTGGGCATTACCGGCATTGCACCCAAGTGCGCCAAGATCCATAAGGCCATTTATGACAGCCAGGATTGCTCCATCATCAAGCATGTGACCGATCCGGATGTGATCGCTGTGTCCTGCACAGGTGAAGATATGATTCCTATGATCGACGACTTTGCACAGATCGCCGGCGTGGATGTGAAAAACCGCCCGTGGATCGACGGTGATACAGACGCTTGTGCCAAAGATATTGCTAAGGCCATGGACAGCCGCAATGCAATCCTGATTCAGGGCAACGGCGCCATCATCACCGGCAATTCCGATGGGGATATGCAGGCGCTGGAGATCATTATGGATAAGGGCTGTGAGGCCGTGATTGACACGGATATTTTCAATCGCCCCCATTATGTGCCCAAGGTGGAGTGCTTCTTGATGCGCACCGTGTATTTGGCTAAGTATTCCAAAGAGATCAATAAAAAGTAAGGTGCTTTGCACCACCGCCACCCATTGTCTTGCAGTGGGTGGCTTTTTTATGGATTGCAGGCCACCCAAATGCCCATATCGGCCGCGGTGCGATGTGTATTGTATTCTGCATCGTTGACACACAGGGCGGGCGGATGCTATCCGCCCCTACGGTCATCTGGTTATAATAAGGCTTTCGTAGGGACGGCAATCTGCCGCCTGCTTCTCCATACATACGCGCAAAAAAAGGAGCCTCGCTGATGAAGCGAGGCTCCTTTTTGCTTTGCTTTTACTTTTCCAGCACCAGGGTGGTGATGGAGCGGGCAGGGAGGGCAAAGGCATCGGCGGCGGTGCCGCTGTCTGTCTTTGCCAAGTCGTTGTCTTTGTCGGTCACATAGGTGGTGTGGCGGGTGTAACCGTCCAGCGCCAGGGTGGTGCTGCGGGCCTTATCCGTGTTGTTGATGAACACGGCGGTAACGGTGCCGTTGGGGTTTTTGAATGCCACGGACTGCACATCGCTCAGTTCCTTCGGTAGGGTAATGGAAATGCGTACGCTACCCTCGTCGGTGAATTTGGAGAAGTTGCCCAGTACCCACAGCCGCTTGGAGGTCTCGACTTGATGGCTGTCTTTGTCCAGATACACCAGTCCGTCGGTGTAGCCGCCAAAGGCGCAGGCGGTCCACCAGTCCCATTCTACCGCGTTTAGCACCGTCAGATCCTGATGAATGATCCCGGCCAGTGCCAGACCGTATTCCATGCCCAGGCCGCTGTCCATACCGTTCTTTTTGGATCAGGTCGTACACGCCGCTGTTTTGGTCCTCGGTCATTTGGCAGTATTCCGTCAGCGCCAGCTTGTAATTGCTGCCGTAGGTGGTGGCTATGGCATTGGCAAAGGCCTGCTTTTCCTCCGGGCTGGCCCAGTAGGAATGGAGTGCCAGCGTGGGCATACCCTTGCGAAGGGCGTTGTTTTTAGCCAGTTGACACCGCTTTTGCCAAACATGGTTTGGAGGTATGCCATACAGGTGTCCGTGCCGATGTGGCCGCTTTCCCAGCCTTCCAGCCGGCAGTCCTTTAGCGCGTCTTCCTGCGCCATTTGCTTCAAAAATACCTTGTACAGATCTCGACACTGGGTCTTGGAGTAGTAGCAGCCCTCCTGCTTGGCGGTGCCGTCTTCATAACCCCGCCAGCTCCATTCCGGCTCATTGATGGGAGACAGGCCGGTGACCCGATACCCGGCCTCTGTAAAGTGCTTGGCGCAGGCAATGCTGTACTTGGCAAAGTCCGCGTACCGCTCCGGCTCCAGGTTGGTTACATAGTTTTCATCGTCCGGCAGGTAGTCGCAGTAGGCTTTGCCGTTGACGGTGTAAAACACCGGGGCACTGTTAGAGAACAGGGTTACCCGCAGGTCTTTGTTCATACTTTTTTGCCAGGGCCAGGGCATTTTGCGCTGCTGCGTCCCGCTCCCAGTGGTAGCTGCCGTCCTTGTCTATAAAGGCTTCTGCCCGGCGGTCCAGGTCGGTGATGGTGGCGTCATCCTTGGAACCGGCGCCCAGGTTGTAGCGGTAAATATTCAGCCCAATTCCGCTGTTCTCGTCATACAATAGGGAGAGAATATTCTTGGCGTTCTCCCAATTGCCTACCTCCTGGCTTCACCAGCAGGCAGAAGCACCAAAGCCGTTCATTGTCTGATAGGCAGCGGTTGGTTCAATGGTGATGGTCTTGACCTGTGCGGTGGTTGCGGCAGGTTCTGTGTTGTCGGAGGTGCCGGCGGCGCACCCGGCCAGCAGGGCAGTGGTGCACAGAACAGCGGTCACTTTTTGTAAGCGTTTGGTGTATGCAGTCATTTTTTTCGTCCTTATGTGAATTTAGTCTGTAATGGTAATGCCTTTTTTCTCCCGCTGGGCAGCCAGCTCCGTTTCCATTTTCTCCCTAAAGTCGCCGGTCAGGTTGTAGAAGAACATGGGAATGGTGCATACCAGCAGACTGATGGCTGGGATCAGCGATACCACGCTGAATATACCGCCCCCCCATGACTCATCATCAGCGGGTTGGCGGTGACGGAGGCGTTAATGGAGCCTACATCCAGGTCTACAATAATGTACATGAGAATGATAAACGAGGTGGAGAGCGCCGCTCCCAGTTTGGTGACAAAGCTCTGAATGGCAGAGCCCATACCGGTGAGCCGGGTGCCGGTCTTCCACTCCATGTAGTCCAAACAGTCGCCGATCATGGCAAAGGCGCACACATTGATGGCGCCGCAGGGCACGCAGCTGAGTACCAAAAACGGCACGCAGGCCCAGAAATGCTGATACCCGATGCACCACATAATCAGACTGGATACGGCGCCCAGCAGGCTGGTGGCAATAATGATCTGTTTGTAGTTGAATTTCTTAAACAGCACCGGCATCAGCAGCATGGCGCCGAACATACCCACGGCGCTGGCCACGCTGAACACGGTGCTCACCAGCGAGATATTGCCTTGCAGTGCCGCCTCCTGCTCCGCGGCGGACAGGCCGGTCAGGTCCTTGCCGATATAAAAAGCTGTAACGGGCGGCGTGCACTGCGCCGGCCTGGTACATATACCGGGCGGCGGAGAGAATACCCATCAGTGCTGTGAGCATTAAGGGCTTGCAGGTGAAGATCAGCTTCAGTGCAGAGGGCTGGCTTTTGTCCTTCTTAGGCGGAATCGGAATGTTCACCCGTTCCTTGGTCTTAAAATATACCCGGATAAACAGCAGATTGCCCACAATGGCGCAAAACAGGGCAATGCACATATACTTGGTCTTTTCCAGCTCCGTGCCGGACAAATTGAACTTGGGCAGAATAAAGCCCAGTACCATAAAGAAAGCGGTAGGTACGGCAGAGCCCACGCCGTTGGCGGTGCGCGCCTTGCTGATAATGCCGCCCCGCTCATCTGCATTAGGCGTTAAGGCATTGGGCAGTGCCCAGAAGGGCACATCCGAGGCGGTGTAGATCATACCCCAGGCCACATAGGTAACGGCGGCGTAGATCATCTTGGCTGTGTCGCTGATATTGGGTGCGTAGAACAGCAGCACCGTCAGTATGGCAATGGGAATGGGTGTGTAAATGAGATACGGCTTCATTTTTGCCGTTCTTTGGATTGGCGTGGTCCATAATATAGCCCATGATCGGGTCGTTAATGGCGTCCCACACCCGTGCCAGCAGCATCAGCAGCAGCACAAATAAAGGCGTGAGCTTCAGCACGCTAATGTAAAAGTCTGAGATATAGCTGCTCATAATGGCATAGACCATGCCTTGACCCAGTGCTCCGACGCAGTAGGCCATCCATTCTTTTTCGGCACATGATTTGTATGATTCATGTGACCGTCCCCCTCTGTATTTTATTTTTAGGACAGAATATTCCAATACTAAGATACCATAGCCACCTACCTGCCGTCAATGAAAATGTACAGAAATCTGCATAAAAATAACCGGATTTTTACATAGAATGGAAGTAGTCAACACTGCGCAAATATGCTACAATGGGTTTGATAAGATCATCAAAGGAAGGAATTTGTATGCAGATCAAACTCATTGCAATGGACCTGGACGGCACTTTAATGCTGCCGGACCATCAGCGGGTAGGCGAGACCACCCGCCGGGCGTTGGCTGCCTGCCACCAACAGGGCGTGCGCCTGGCGTTGGCCACCGGTCGCACTTTGGCGCTGACGGAGCCGGTACAGGCCCAACTGCCTTTTTTAGATTATATTGTATTCAGCAACGGCGCCGGTGTGTGGGATGTGCAGAACAAAAAGCGGATCCACAGTGATCCGATGCAGCTGGCGGACGCGCGGCAGATCTGCGCTTATTTGGACAGCCGCCCGGTGTACTATGAATTCTATGCCGATGGGGTGCCGGTGGCACCTGCCCGGCGCAAGGGCATGGCGCGGCTGGACGGAGTGCCGGACAGCTTTGTGGACGAACTGCTGGAGAAAGTGGTGTACCGGGACAGTGTGGCAGACGCACTGGTCGGTATGACGGTGGAAAAGCTCAATCTCTTTACTATACCGATGGAAGAAAACCGAGCCCTGCGCGCGTTTTTGCAGACCATGGGCCATGTGGAGATCACCTCCTCCATCGGGTGCAATGTGGAGGCCGGCAAGGTGGGCACCAGCAAGGCCACGGCCTTGGCTGCCTTGTGCAGGCAACTGGACTATGACCCGGCCCAGGTGATGTGCTTTGGTGACGGCGGTAACGATGTGGATATGCTGCGTTACTGCGGCTGTTCGTATGCCATGGAGAACGGTACGGACGCGGCCAAGGCGGCTGCCCGCTTTTTGCGCCATCCAATGATCGGGAGGGTGTTGCCCGCGTGGTTCGGCAAGAGATACTGAAGGAGAATGCAGATGAATAACAAAAAAATCGCCGCCATCGTGCTGATATTTGTGATTCTGTTTTTGGTACTGGTACTGGGGATCGGCTTTTTTGGTGCCATTCCGTTGATTGGCAAGTGGATCGCCTTTGTGCTGGCCTGTCTGCTGGTGGTGTTTTGCGTGGTGTTCTTTTGGCTGGCCGGGAGACGAAACCGATGAGTCGCAGATACACCCGGCGGGGCACGGCGCTGCTGCTGGTACTGGCGCTCCTGGTGAGTATGCTGGGGGCGGCTCTGCCTGTGCTGCAAAAATCGGGTGCCGCTTCCGGCACCTTTGCGACTGCCTATACTGCTCTGTTGGAAAAAGCCCCGGTGGCGCAGGCGGATTTAGAGCGTGATCCTTATGGTCTGTGCCGCCTGGTAGTTACCGGCTACGGCGGCAAGGACTACGGCGCTGTGGCAGCGGCGGTGACGGACGGCTTGGCGATTTTGCAATATGACACACCGTTGGCTGCCCGCAAGGCGGCGGTACAGTTGGCGCAGGACGGCCGCCACGGCGGAAGCCGGACAGCCTGTGCCAATTAGAGACAGATACGAACCTGACCGGCAACCTTTGCCCCTGGGCGGGGGAAATGGTGGGTACCACCGCTTTTTGCGCCCGGCGGCGGATCCCGGGTCACCGGGTGGTCATCGCCCAAATTGATACAGGTTTTATGCTGGATCACCCGGCGCTGCAAGGGCGGCTGGTGTCTGACGGCATAGATCTGTCCGGCGACGGTAGAGCCAATGCGGCTTATGACACCCGGCAGCGAGGCATGCCACTTATTGGCACGCCACGGCGGTGGCCTCGGTGCTGGCCGGGAATACAGATGAGAATGTAAAAATATTGCCCTATAAAGTGGTGCGCTTCGGTACGGACACCTGCGCTGCCTCGGCGGTTTTGGCCGCCATGGAGGACGCTGTGGCGAAGGGCGCACGGGTGCTGAATATGAGCCTCAGCACCAGCCAAAATCGGGCGGGCTTTGCAGCCATGATGGACAAGGCTGCGGCACTGGGTGTGGCCGTGTGCTGCTCTGCCGGCAATGCGGGTGCACAGGTCAGCAACCGCTATCCCTCGGCATTGCCCCAGACCATTACCGTCAGTGCAGTGACGGCGGACAAGACGGTGGCGGGTTTTTCCAATTATGGCGACCTGGTGGATTACTGCGCCCCGGCAGCCACATTACCGTGGCCACCATGGACAGCGGCGGTGCACCTGCTGCTACAACTGCCTCCGGCACCTCTCTGTCCTGTCCCTATGGGGCGGCCTGTTGTGCGCTGCTGCTGAGTCTGCACCCGGATTTGACCCTGGGCCAGCTGAACGCGCTGCTGCAAGGGAGTGCAGAGGATCTGGGTGACCTGGGCTTTGATCCCATTTACGGCAACGGTCTGCTGCGGCTGGACAACCTGACTCAAACCGGCACCACAGGCAACCTAACTTATACCCTGACCCTGCCGGAGGGTACGCTGGCTCTTACCGGCACCGGTGACGGCGCAGATTATGACCGTGCGGCAGCCACGCCCTGGGCGCTGTGGGCGGAAGAACTACAGCAGATTACGGTGGCGGATACGGTCACCGGGCTGGGCAATTTTACCTTTTCCGGCTGCCAAAATGCAGCGTTTACCCTGCCGGAGACTTTGCAGCGGCTGGGGGCCTATGTGTTTGAAAACTGCAAGAGCTTGCACACCATCACATTGCCCCGCAATGTGGTGCAGGTGGGCACCGGCGCCTTTTCCGGTTGCAGCGATCTGACAGTGCGGGGCTGGCGCAACACTCCTGCACCCCGGGCTGCGGCTGCGGCAGGGGCGGCGTTCTTACCCCTGGGGTGCGTGCATAACTATGTGTGTCAGATTTTGCGGCCCACAGATACGAACCCGGGCAGCCTGACCTACACCTGCGCCGTGTGCGGCGATACTTATACAGAGCCTTATGCGGAGCCGCAGGTGCTGGGCAGCGGCAGCTGCGGCCGTGGGGTGAACTGGACCTGCTATGCCACCGGGCAACTGGAGATCACCGGCGCCGGGCGGCTGTCTGCTTACAGCAGCAGCGCTGCACCCTGGGCTGTCTATGCGGATACGGTGAGCAGCGTGTTCATCGGTCAGGGCGTCACCGGTGTAACCGGTTACGCCTTTGCGGATATGCGGCGGGTGACGGCGTTCTCTGTCGCCGGCGATGATTATACGGTGGCAGAGGGTGTGCTGTACAGTGGGGACGGCACGGAGCTGATCTGTTACCCCGGTGGTCGGGTGGCTACGGACTTTACGATTCCCAATGGGGTGACTGCCGTGTATGCGGCGGCGTTTCTGTCTGCCTGGCAGCTGCAACAGGTGGAGAGCGCCTCTGCTGCGCTGACCGTTACGGCAGACGGCCTGTTGTACGGCAAAAATGGGCGCACTCTGTGGATGGCGTTGCCTCAGTTTCATCAAGATACCCTTGTGCTGCGCCGGGCGGTGCTGATCGCCGGCGGCGCGTTCTTACTGAATCATACCTTGCGTACGGTGTACGCCACGGCCGCCGTGTCCGTGGAGCCCCACGGACTGGGGACTGCCTTTTCTGACGGCTTTGTGCGCCGGGCACTTACGGTGTACGGCTTGCCCGGCTCTGTGCTGGAGACCTACTGCGGCACGGCTATTCCTTTTTACCCGGTGAACAGCGGCGCCTGCGGTGCGGAAACTGCTTGGCAGTATGATTTGGACACAGCGGCGCTTACGATCAGTGGCAGCGGACCGGTGGCGGACTTTGCTGCCGATGTGGCGCCCTGGGCACTGTTTGGTGCAGAGATACGGCAAGTGACGGTGGAGGACGGCGTGACCGCCCTGCCGGAAAGCAGCTTTTGCCAATTGCACCGGCCTGACCCGGGTGACCCTGGGCAGCGGTATAGAGAAACTGGACGACAACTGGTTTGCCCATTGCCGGGATTTAACAGAACTGACGGTTACCGCTACGGACACGGTGTTCCCGGCTGCTGTCTTTGCAGGTGTGGGGGACGGTCTGACTCTGTACGGCTACTATGACACTTCGGTGATGGACTATGCCCGACAGCATGGACTGACCTTTGTGCCGCTGGGCTGCCTGCACCGAATCTATACGGACAGCGGACCGGCGCCCACCTGCACGGCAGGCACCCACAGCCGCACCTGCGCCCGCTGCGGTGCAGACCTGGGCACGGTAGAGCTACCCCCGAATGGTCATACTTATTCGGAGACGGTGCAAACGGCGCCTACCTGTACAGCAACCGGGCGTTCCAATTACACCTGCACCGTGTGCGGCGACAGCTACACCGCAGACACCCCGGCTTTGGGTCACAATTGGGTGCAGCGCGCCTATACGGCGCCCCTGCTGCTGTGTGGCAGGCCGTGTGCAGCGCTACTGTGCCCGCTGCGGTACGGAGGAAACGAACATTTTGTCGCCCACCCAGCCGGAGGGGCATTTTGTCAAGGGCACGGTCACGGACAAGGCCGGTGCGCCGCTGGAAAACATCTCCGTATCATTGGACGGCACGCCGGTGGCGGTGACCAACGAGCACGGCGTGTTTCTGTTTGAGGGCGTACCGTGCGGAGATTATACTTTGACTTTTTGCGGCGACGGCTGCGTGCCCCGCCGTGTGCCCCTGTCTGTCAGCGGCGGCAACACCACCGCACCGGTGGCTGTTTTGTTACTGGTGGGTGATTTGAACGGCGACGGTTATGTAAACGCACGGGACGATGTGCTGGCTCAGCGGCAAGCGGTCAGTCCAAGCGATGGTGCCAACTTGTCGGTGAACCGGGTGCTGCCGAAGGTGACGCTGGATCGAATTTATGGCGTGCAGGCCAAGATCGGTGTGCTGTATATTCGCCAGTCGGCAGAGGAGAATGGTGCCTACCGCCGCCAATTTGAGGTGAATGTGCGGGCCTTTAACGAGTACCGGGTCGTGGACTGCGGCTTCCTGTACGGTAAGAATATGGCTGAGACGGATTTAGTGCCGGAGCGGGTAGGTACAACCAACGCCCAGGGCTATGCGGTTAAGCGAATGCCTGCGGCCTGTACCCCCGGGCGCAAGGTGCTGCTGTACGGCTCTTCCTCTGCCACCGGGCAGGTGAGCGCCCGGTTTTATATCACTTATACCAACGGCGTTATGACCAAGACTTATTTAAGCGAGGTATGTACCTATGACTATGACGAAGCCTAAGCTGCTGGTCTCCGCCTGCCTGCTGGGGGAGAACTGCAAAGTACAGCGGCGGCAATAACAGGGATGAGCAGGTGCGAGCGCTGGAACGATATTTTCAGCTGATTCCGGTGTGCCCGGAGTGCTTTGGCGGACTGCCTATTCCCCGGGAGCCAAGTGAAATTCGGGACGGCTGCGTGGTGAGCAAAAGCGGTGTCGATGTGACCGCTGCCTTTGTGGACGGGGCGGAAAAAACCCTGTATATTGCTGAGGAGGAAAACTGCGGCCTGGCGCTTCTTAAGGCGCGCAGCCTCTCCTGCGGCAGCCACTTTGTTTATGATGGCACATTTACCGGAACGGTGGTGCCGGGGCAGGGCGTGACGGCGGCGTTGCTGGCCGGGCGCGGGGTAGAGCTGTTCAGCGAGGAGACCATTGCCCGCTTGCTTTTTGCTGTACGGTCCGGACGAGATGTAAAAACTTGCCTTTTTGTGTTTGCAGCGTTGACAACGCCCGGTGTCTAAAGTATAATGCAAATAAGGAAAGTGAGGGCTTTTTTTCATGAAAAAATGGTTTACCCTTTGTATGGCTGTTTTGTTGCTGCTGGGCGTGTTTGCCGGCTGTACCAAAGGCGGATCCGGCGGCGAGACCACCACGGCAGAGACCACCACATCTCCCTTAGAGACCAAGTCCGCAGCCATTACCGGCAATACGGCCATCCGTTTGCTGGAGAGCTATTCTAAAAAAGAGCTGGGTCTGGACAATGTGGGCAAGAAAAAGTATGAGTTTATGCTCAGCACCATTGGCTCGGAAATCAAGGGCAAGAAGTATATTCGCGCCGAGGCAGGCTATATGGACCAGACCGGCAAGGATGAGAACGGCAAGCCGGTGTACCAGATGAAGTCGTACAAGACTTTTTATATTGCTTATGACGGCAAGACGCTGCTTATCGACCAGGGGGACGGCAAGTACAAAACCCTGCAGATTGACAAGGCACGGCTGGATCAAGTGACCACCACCCAGGCCAGTACCCAGAAGCACGAGAATACTTCTAAGAAAAAATAATCGACAAATACGCAAACAACAGTCTGTTATCGGCGGCGGATTGTGGGATTTTCCACAATTCTGCCGCCGAATTTTTGTGCTTTTTACCAGTATTTTCACTTCCAAACCCGGTTATTTTAAGATTATGTAAAAAACCGGTTGCCGGTGTTGCCTTTTGGCGGTTTTGTGGTAAAATGAATTTTGGAATCATAGAAACAAGGAGTCTTGATCAATGAAAAAAACAAAAATTATTTGCACCCTCGGTCCGGCAACGGATAACGATCAGGTGTTGGCGGATATGATTAAGGCCGGTATGGATGTGGCACGGTTCAACTTTAGTCACGGTGATTACGATGCCCAGTCCAAGCGGCTGGAGCAGTTGATCCGTGTGCGTGAGGCGCAGGGCGTGCCGGTGGCTACTTTGCTGGATACCAAGGGCCCGGAAATTCGCACCGGGGACTTTGAAGATCCAAACGGCGTCGTGATTCACAAAGGTGACACTTTTACGCTTACCACAAAAAAATGCCTGGGTGATGCCAAGCACTGCTATGTGAACTACCCCGGGCTGGTAGAAGATGTAGAAGTGGAGCACCTCTATCCTCATTAACGACGGCCTGATCGCCATGGAGGTGACGGAGCTGCGCCGGGACGAGATCGTTTGCCGGGTAACGGACGGTGGTCTGCTCACCAACAAAAAGGGCGTGAATGTGCCGGACATCAGCCTGAATATGCCTTACCTGTCTCCGGCAGATATGCAGGATCTGGAATTCGGCGCGTCTCATGATTTCGATTTTATCGCCGCGTCCTTTGTGCGTACCGCAGGGGATGTGATCTATCTGCGCAACTTCTGCCAGGCGCTGGGCTGGAACGATGTGCGTATTATTGCTAAAATCGAGAATATGGAGGGCGTCAATAACATTGACGCGATTATTGAAGAAGCGGACGGCATTATGGTGGCCCGTGGCGACATGGGCGTAGAAATCCCCTTTGAGCGGATCCCTGCTATTCAGAAGATGATCATTCGCAAGGTGTATTCTGCCGGCAAAGTGGTAGTGACCGCTACCCAAATGCTGGAGTCTATGATCACCAATCCCCGCCCCACCCGGGCAGAGATCACCGATGTGGCCAACGCCATTTATGACGGCACCTCTGCCATTATGCTCAGTGGCGAGACCGCTATGGGCGCCCACCCGGTAGAGGCAGTGCAGACCATGGCCTCCATTGCCGCTACCACGGAGGAGGACATTGACTACAAGGTGCGCTTTTCCAATGTGTATCCGGCGCCGCTGACGAAGAATATTACTTCTGCTATCGGTCACGCTACGGTAACCACCGCCCATGACCTGGGCGCTGCCGCCATTGTAACGGTCACGCAAAGCGGCACCACCGCCCGCATGATCTCCAAGTACCGCCCGGATGTACCTATTATCGGCGCCACTACGGAGGAGAAGGTGCTGCACCAGCTGATGCTCAGCTGGGGCGTGGTGCCGGTACGCTGCGTGCGCCAGGATAATACGGACGCTCTGTTTGACCACGCGGTGGAGGTGGGCCGTACGACCGGCCTGATCCACCCGGACGATATTGTGGTCATTACCGCCGGTATTCCTCTGGGTGCCAGCGGCACAACGAATATGCTGAAAGTGCAGACGGTGCGATGAGTCCCTTGCGCTTTTTCACCGCCGAGGATCCGGATATGGCCTGGGTGCGCGCCATTCGCCGACAGGTGTTTGTGCAGGACTTAGGCGTGCCGGAGCAGCAGGAGTTTGACGCGGCGGATCTGCCGGGGGCAGATACCGTTTATGCGCTGCTGACGGCAGAGGACAGCCCTCTGGGCACCGGTCGCCTGCAAGGGGCGGCGGAGAACTATAAAATCGGGCGCATTGCCTTTTTACCCGCTGCCAGAGGGCAGGGGAGCGGCCGCCGACTGGTAACGGCGCTGGTGCGCCGTGCCGCCGAACAGGGCGCGCACCGTGTGCCGGTGGACGCGCGGCTGGAGGCTGTGGGCTTTTATGAGAAGTTGGGGTTTGTGCCCTGTGGCCAACCGTTTGTGCAGCGGGGTATGCGCCATTTGCCAATGGAATTGACCGGGGCGGCACTGCGCCGCCTGTTGGGAGAGAACGACCATGACGAAGAAGAAAAATAAATCCCTGCGAATCTTGTTGCCGGTGCTGCTGATCGTGGCGCTGGTGGCTGCCGGGCTGTATGTCTACAATTTGGTGCGCACGGATGTGGCCGGGGAGCGGGGCAGCAGCGCCAAGTACACTCTGGTGATTGAGGACAACGACTTTGCCTACGAAATCGGCGCCAAGCTGAAAAACGCCGGTATGATCAAAAGCGATACGGTGTGGACCTGGTGGATGGACCGCCATTACCCGGATTTTACATACTATAACGGCGAGTATTACCTAAACGCCGGCATGAGCTATCAGGATCTGGCGGAGAAGCTGCAAAACCCGGACATTAGCCATAAGAAGGTGAAGGTCACCATTCCTGAGGGTTACACGGTGTTTGATACTGCCTCTACGCTGGAGAAAAAGAATGTGTGCAGCGCCAAGGATTTCTTAAAGGCGTGCAGCACCACCGAGGGCTACGATTATGACTGGCTGGCGGACTTTCCCAAGAATGACCCCCATGTGGGCTATATTTTGGAGGGCTTTTTGTTCCCGGCTACTTATGACTTTGGGGAGAATTCCAAGGCTACGGATATTGCAGATGCGATGTTAGAGGCCTTTGACCAGCGGATTACCGATGAGGTGAAAACCTATTGCAAGCAGCGGGGCTACACGCTGTACCAGTTTGTGACCCTGTGCTCTATTGTGCAAAAGGAGGCACTGAGCAAATCCAGTCAAGGCAATATTGCCTCTACTTTGGAGAACCGGCTGGACAAGGGCATGAAGATCGAGTGCGATGTGACCTATTACTACGCCAAGGCGCTGCGGGACCATGGCTTTTCCCAGTCGGTGTATGACGCTTATTACACCTACCGTTGTCCCGGCCTGCCTGCCGGTCCCATTGCCAACCCGGGTACGGAAATTATGACTGCCACCGTGGAGCACCCCAGTACCGATTATTTGTATTTCTTCTCGGACCTGAAAGGGGACTTCCACTTTGCCGCTACTTATGGTGAATTTGAAAGCTTAAAGGCCAAGTATCCCTGGAAATAATGGACTTTTGGCGATTATCACCAAAGAACGGAGCAAAAGTTTGGAGAAAGTGCCAAAGGCCTTTTCGTTGACGGCAAAATTGAAAATATGGTAAAATAAGTGTGTCCCTTTGTGGGGCACACTTGTTTTTTTTACTTGCATACAAAGAAACAAAGAAAGCGAGGATTTTTATGAAAAAATTACTTTCCACCCTGTTGGCTGTCCTGCTGGCTGTGACCATGCTCACCGGCATGGCGATCCCTGCCCAGGCAGCGGAGAACGACATTTTCAACCCCGGCGTGCTGGAGCTGGACGGCAGCCGTACTTTTACCATCAGCAAAACCAAAAGTTCTGCCTTCTTTTCTTTTACACCGGAAACCACGGGATGCTACGAATTCCGTATTCAAAATAGGAAATTGAAAGATGTAGATGTGGATTTTGGCATAATGGACAATTATGTAATGACGTTAACTTCTGCAGGAGAGGTAGATGCGGCGCGTTACAGAGGTGTTTCAGATACGCTTGTGACTGCAAGTACCTTACAAGCAGGTGAGCGTTATTTGATTTATTTTACTGCTTATAACCAGGAGCAATGGGAGCGCCCGGTGGATTTTAATGTGAATGTGGGTATGCACACACATGACGTTATAGAGGGCGATATTAAAGCCACGCATCACGATGATGGCGAGAACTATAAGCTGTGCAAGTATTGCGATGAGTATAAGGGCTACATGAATGATTACAATGCCTATGAGACCGTCGCATTGAGCAAGACCTCTTATACCTATGATGGCAAAGAGAAAAAACCGGGCGTTACGGTTACGGATTGGTTGGGTGATCCTATCTCCAAGAGTGAGTACACCGTGACTTACCCCAAGAGCGCCAAGAATGTGGGCAAATACACCGTGACTATCAAGTTTAAGAACCACTATGTCGGCACGGAAAAGCGCACCTTTACCATCAATCCCAAGGGCACTTCTGTGAGCAAGGTGACCAGCCCCCAAAAAGCCCAGCTGAAAGTGACTTGGAAGAAGCAGGCCACCCAGACCACCGGCTACCAGGTGCAGTACAGCACGGACAAGAACTTCAAAAAGGGCAACAAGACCGTGACTGTAAAGGGCAGCCAAGACCACCTCAAGACCATTTCCAAGCTCACCAAGGGCAAGAAATACTATGTGCGGGTGCGTACCTATAAGACGGTGAACAAGACCAATTTCTACTCCGGCTGGAGCAAGAGCAGCTCTGTCACCGTGAAAAAATAAGAAAACCGTTGACAAATCCGCGCGGGTGTGGTAAACTATTGCCACAACAAAGCAGAACGACCCTGTTCTCCCCTCCCGCTGCGGCAAAGAGGGCAATCTTCAATTCCTAAGATTTGAGAGAAGTGCGGGCGTTTTGCGTCCGCACTTTTTGGCTTTTCAGCCGGTGCAACTTTATCAAAGAGGTGTTATTTATCAGCAGAGAAAAGGACACAGTCCAACTCAACGAACAAATTCGGGATAAAGAGCTTCGTATCGTCTCCGCCGACGGCGAGCAGTTGGGGATCATGAGCGCCCGTGACGCGCAAAAGATTGCCGATGATCGCGGTCTGGATCTGGTGAAGATCGCTCCCCAGGCCAAGCCCCCGGTCTGCAAGATCATGGATTACAGCAAGTACCGTTACGAGCAGGCCAAGCGGGAGAAAGAGAACCGCAAGAATCAAAGACCGTGGAAACGAAAGAGATTCGTCTGTCCCTGAAGATCGACATCGGTGACTTCAACACCAAGCTCAACCATGCCAAGAAGTTCTTAGAGGCCGGCAACAAGCTGAAGGTATCTATCCGCCTGCGCGGGCGGGAGATGGCCCACTCTGACCTGGGCGTTGCCACCATGCAGCGCTTTGCCGAGGGGATCGGCGAGCTGGGCTCTGTTGACAAGCAACCCAAACTGGAGGGCAGACAGATCTTGATGTTTATGTCCCCCAAGGCAGCAAAGTAAATTCACAAAACGGAGGAATAGATTATGCCTAAAATCAAAACGCACAGCGGCGCAAAAAAGCGCTTCAAGACCACCAAAAGCGGCAAGGTAAAGCGTGCCCACGCTTACACCTCCCACATTTTGACCAAGAAGTCCACCAAGCGTAAGAGAAACCTGCGCAAGACTGCCGTTGCAGATGTGACCAACCAGAAGCAGTGCAAGCGCCTGGTGTCCCTACAAATAAGAGACAACGCGTTTTATCAGAATATCGGAGGTAAGAAAGAATGGCTAGAATTAAAGGCGCTATGGCGACCCGCAAGAGAAGAAAGAAAGTATTAAAGGCTGCAAAGGGTTATTACGGCGGCAAGCACCGTCTGTTTAAAACTGCTAAGCAGGCTGTGATGAAGAGCGGCCAGTACGCTTACATCGGCCGTAAGCAGAAGAAGAGAGATTTTCGCAGAATGTGGATCACCCGTATCTCTGCTGCCTGCAAGGCAAACGGTATGAATTACTCCACCTTTATGAACGGTCTGAAGAAGGCCGGCGTGGACCTGAACAGAAAGATGCTGTCTGAGATCGCCATTGCCGATCCGGCGGGCTTCACCGCTCTGACCGAGACCGCTAAGGCTGCTCTGTAAGATTTGCCAATGACGGACTGTACCCTTTTGGGTGCGGTCCGTTTTGTTTTTTCAAAAAGTCAAAATTTTTTGTCTTTGGGTGTTGCACTTTTTTGCGATATAATGTAATATAAGACTTAATTTAATAAATAGAGCCAGTGGTTTGGTTAAACAGATAGGGGTCGGCCCGGTGCCGACTGCATAGTAGCACGCCAAAACGGAGATGTGTATGGATAAAATCACGGGAAAACAGAATCAACTGATCAAGGACACCAAAAAATTGTTGGCCTCCGCCAAGGCACGCCGGGACGCTCGCTCCTTTGTGCTGGAGGGGGCGCGGCTTTGTTTTGATGTCCTTCATTCGTTTTACACCGTTGCGCTGGTGTTGGTCACCGCCGACTGTATGGCGCGCTACCCGGCGGAATGTGCCCGGTTGTGTGATCGGGCCGATCGGGCGGTGGAGATCAGCAGCGAGGTGGCGGACAAACTGGCGGAGACGGAGCACACCCAAGGCATCTTCTGTGTGTGCAAAATGCCAGAGGAGAACCCTACCATTGAGACCGGGCGCTTTATCGCTTTGGACGGGGTGCAGGATCCCAGCAATCTGGGCGCCATCGCCCGCAGCGCAGAGGCGTTGGGCATAGCCGGTTTGCTGGCGTATAACTGCTGCGATGTGTATAATCCCAAGGCGCTGCGCGCCTCTATGGGCAGCCTGCTGCGGCTGCCGGTGACCGTCAGTCACGATTTGCGGGAGGATCTGCTGCTGTATAAGGCAGAGGGGTTCCAGGTGCTTGGCACCGTGCCGGTGGATACGGCAGCCAAAATTACGGAGACCCACTTTACCAAGTCCTCCATCTGTGTGATCGGTAATGAGGGCAACGGAATCAGCCAGGGGGTCAAGCAGGTGTGCGACGATCTGGTGACCATTCCCATGAAAGGGCGGGCCGAGAGCCTGAATGCCTCCGTTGCGGCGGCCATTACCATGTGGGAGATGATGCGATGAGCGAGACGGCCTACTGGGTATGGCTCCAATGTGCCCTGGGAGAGGGCGCGGCGGTACAGCCTTTGTTAGAAGAATTCGGCAGCGCCAAGGCGGTGTACGACGCCAACATTATGGAGTGGCGCATGACCTCGGCGCTGACAAAATATCAGGTGCAGCACTTGGAGAGCACGCCTCTGTCCGCTGCGGACAAAGTGCTTTCCACCTGCAAGCAGCAGGGCTGGCAGATACTCCCCTATGACCATCCGGATTATCCCCGCCTGCTGCGGGATCTGACGGACCCGCCGCTGGTGCTGTATGTGGACGGCACCGTGCCGGACTGGAACCGGCAGTTGACCCTGGGCATTGTGGGTACCCGCCAGGCGTCCGCTTATGCGGTGCAGGTGTGCGACATTATGGCTAAGGGCGTGGCAGGCGCCGGAGCCCTTGTGGTCAGCGGCGGCGCACTGGGAATCGACAGTACCGCCCATAAGGGCGCTATGTTGGCCGGCGGCACCACCGTTGCGGTGCTGGGCTGCGGCCTGGGTACCGGTATTTGATGCAAAATGAGCCGCTGCGGGCAGAAATTCGTAGCCACGGTGCGCTGGTAACGGAATTTCGACCCTTTACCCCCGGCAGGGAAGCACATTCCTTCCCTTGCGTAACCGCTTGATCAGCGGTATGAGCGAGGGCTTGCTGGTGGTAGAAGCCGGCAGCCACAGCGGCTCTTTTGATCACCGCCCGTTGCGCGCTGGAACAGGGGCGCGATGTGCGGTGCTCCGGCCCGTGTTGTCTACGGACTTTGCCGGTACAAACGATCTAATCAACGACGGTGCTTATGTGGTGACCCAGCCGGTCCAGCTACTTTCCGGTTATGCGGAGCGCTACCACCTGGATCTGGACCGGGTGCCCAGCGTGCAGCAGCTGCTGGCGGCGGAGCAGGACCCCGGGCAGCCAACTTGCCCCAAACCTCTAAGGAGTACGATTTTGAACGGTTGGAGGAGGGGCGGCAGCGGCTGAAAAAGCGACGAGAAAATCAGGCGCTGCTTACAGCTGCGGAAAGTGCGGTGCTTGCTGCACTGCCGGAGGTATTCACCCCGGTAGATCAGGTGGCAGCCAAGGCAGCTATGCCCCAGGGGCAGCTGCTGGCGGCACTGACCAAGCTGGAACTGCTGGATCTGGCGGAGAGCGCCCCCGGCAGCCGCTTTCGGAAGAAATAACAGCTCGAGAGAGAAAGGATATAGAACAAATGTCAAAACTGGTTATTGTGGAGTCGCCGGCCAAGGCGAAAAACATTAAGGGCTATTTGGGCAAGGGGTACGATGTGGTGGCCTCTATGGGCCATGTGCGGGATCTGCCCGCCGCCCGGCTGTCTGTGGACATTGCCCATGACTTTGCCCCTAAGTATGCGGTAATCGCCGGTAAGGAGAACTTTGTAAAGGACCTGAAAAAAAAGGCGCAGGCCGCCGATTATGTGTACCTGGCAACGGACCCTGATCGGGAGGGCGAGGCCATCAGCTGGCACCTGGCCACGCTGTTGGGGCTGGATATGAAAGAGAAAAACCGGGTCACTTTTAACGAGATTACCAAGCACGGCGTGCTTACCGGTATGGAGCACCCCCGCGCCATTGATATTGACTTTGTAAATGCCCAGCAGGCCCGGCGAATTTTGGATCGGCTCATCGGCTACAAGCTGTCGCCCTTTATCAGCCAAAAAATCCGACGGGGTTTGTCTGCCGGTCGTGTGCAGTCCGTGGCGCTGCGGCTGGTGGTGGACCGGGAAGAGGAGATCCGTGCTTTTAAGCCGGAGGAATACTGGTCCATTGACGCTAAGTTTACCAACCCGCCGGAGCGCAAGAGCTTTGCCGCCGCCCTGGCCGGCAAGGTGGATGATAAGGCAAAGATCAAGATCACTTCCAAGGAGGAGAGCGATAAGATCCTCTCCGATTTAGAGGGCGCCGAGTACATTGTGCAGTCGGTGAAGAAGGGCACCCGCAAGAAGAGCCCCACCCCGCCGTTTATCACCTCCACCTTGCAGCAGGAGGCTTCCCGCCGCCTGTCCTTCCAGGCCAAGCGGACCATGAAAGCCGCCCAGGAGCTGTATGAGGGCGTGGAAGTAGCCGGTCACGGCACACTGGGTCTGATCACTTACATGCGTACGGACTCCCTGCGTATCTCTGAGGAGGCGCGGGCTGCCGGCAACGCCTTTATTACAGAGACTTACGGCGAGAAGTACCTGCCCAAGAAGCCCCGGTATTTTAAGTCCAAGAGCAATATTCAGGACGGCCATGAGGCCATCCGCCCCACCACCCCCTCCATTACCCCGGAGATGGTGAAGGGCAGCGTTACCACCGACCAGTACAAAATCTACAAGCTGGTGTGGGAGCGGTTTATTGCCTCTCTGATGGAGAACTGCCTGCAAGAGACCATGAAAATTGAGATCGTTGCCAACGGCTATGTGTTCAACGCCACCGGCTACACGGTGAAGTTTGACGGCTTTACCGTGCTGTATGAGGAGAAAGGCGACGACGGCAAAACCGAGGGCGCAGCGCCCCTGCCGCCGGTAAAGGCCGGCGACAAGCTGCGGCTCAAGAGTATTCTCGGCAATCAGCACTTTACCCAGCCCCCCGCCCGGTACACGGAGGCGTCCCTGACCAAGGCGCTGGAGGAGAACGGCGTGGGTCGTCCCTCCACCTATGTGACCATCACCTCCACCATTGTGGGTCGGGAATATGTGAAGCGCGAAGGCAAGCAGTTCGTGCCCACGGAGCTGGGTGAGGCAGTGACCAAGCTGCTGGAGGAGCGTATGCCCAACATTGTGGATGTAAAAGTACACCTCAAGATGGAAGCGGATCTGGATAAGATCGACTCTGGTGATCGGGATTATATTGATATGATTCGCCACTATTAAGAGGACTTTGAGGCCCGCTGGAAAAGGCAAAGAAGGAAATGCAGGGCGTGAAGATCAAGCTGAAAGAGGAAGAGACGGATGTGGTCTGCGAAAAGTGCGGGCGCAACATGGTCATCAAAGTAGGCCGCTACGGCAAGTTCCTGGCTTGCCCCGGCTACCCGGAGTGTAAGAATACCAAGCCCCTGGTGTTTAAGACCAAGGCCAAGTGCCCGGTGTGCGGTGCCGATGTGATCGAGAAAAAGACCCGTAGGGGCACTTCTTTCTACGGCTGCTCCGCTTATCCCAACTGCAACTTTATGACCTGGGATGTGCCCACCGACGAGGTGTGCCCCCAGTGCGGCAAGTCCCTGTTTAAGAAGCGGGGCAATGTGCTGGTATGCCTGGACGAGAAGTGTGGCTTTAGCAAACCGGCACCTAAGAAGAAAAAAGAACAGGCAGAGGAATAAATGAGATTTACAGTAATCGGTGCAGGCTTAGCCGGTACGGAGGCGGCGTGGCAGATTGCCAACGCCGGCCACCCGGTCACCCTGCTGGAGATGAAGCCGGTGCAGTATTCACCGGCCCATACATCGCCATTGTTTGCAGAGCTGGTGTGCTCCAACTGCTTAAAGGCCGCTCGGCTGGAAAGTGCGGCGGGGCTGCTCAAGGAGGAGATGGCCCGGCTTGGCTCTTTGACGGTGCCCATTGCTCGGCAGTGCGCTGTGCCTGCCGGCGGTGCCCTGGCCGTGGATCGGGAGCAGTTCGCCTCTCGGGTGACGGCGGCAGTGGAGGCGCACCCCAATATCACCGTAGAGCATCGGGTGGTGACGGAAGTACCCCGCGGGGCAGATCAGATCACCGTGGTGGCCAGCGGTCCGCTGACGGCGGATGCGCTGGCGGCGGATATTGAGCGGCTTTGCCCCGGTCGGCTGTCCTTTTATGACGCGGCGGCGCCCATTATCACAGCGGAGAGCGTGGACTATACCAAGGTGTTCGGCGCCTCCCGCTACGACCGTGGCGGCGACAGCGACTATTTGAATTGTCCCTTCAATCGGGCGGAATATGAGGCATTTATAAACGCGCTGGTGCATGCCGAGGGTGCAGTGACCCATGATTTTGATGTGTACGAGGGCTGTATGCCCATTGAGAAGTTGGCAAAGCGTGGTGCGGACGCACCCCGGTTCGGCCCTATGAAGCCGGTTGGACTTATTGACCCGGCTACCGGACACCGTCCTTGGGCCTGTGTGCAGCTGCGTCGGGAGAACGCCGGCGGCACCTTGTTTAACCTGGTGGGCTTTCAGACCAACCTGAAGTTTCCGGAGCAGCGGCGGGTGTTCCGTATGATCCCCGGACTGGAGCAGGCGGAGATTGTGCGCTACGGCGTGATGCACCGCAATTCCTTTATTGACTCGCCCCGGCTGCTGGGTGCGGATTACGCGCTGCGCAGCCACCCTAACATTTTCTTTGCCGGTCAGATCACCGGCGTGGAGGGGTATATGGAGTCCGCCATGAGCGGCATTTTGGCCGGGCGCAATGCAGTGCGCCGGGCAGAGGGCAAGCCCACCGGCTGCCCGAACGGCGAGACGATGAGCGGTGCTTTGACCCGCTATATCAGCGATGAGAGTGTGAAGCATTTTCAGCCCATGGGCGCCAATTTTGGCATTTTGCCCCCCATGGAGCCGAAAATTCGAGATAAAAAAGAGCGCTATGCGGCTTTGTCTAACCGGGCGCTGGCGGCACTGGACCGCTTTTTGGAGAAATGAGCATGAAGATCATTGTAGACGCATTCGGCGGCGACCACGCACCCCTTGGAGATTCTAAAGGGCGCCATGCAGGCGGTGGACGCCTATGATGTGGATATTATCCTCACCGGCAAAGAGGCAGAAATTCGCCGCTGCGCAGCGGAGAACCGCTTGCAGCTGCGCCGCACCCGCATTGTGGACGCTCCCCAGGTGATCACCATGGAGGATGACGCCAAGAGCGTGCTGCGCAGCAAGAAAGACTCATCCCTTGGCGTGGCGTTTCAGCTGCTGAAAGCCGGGGAGGGGGACGCGTTGGTCAGCGCCGGCAATACCGGTGCCGTGACCGTAGGCGCTACGCTGATCACCGGGCGGATTAAAGGGGTTAAGCGACCGGCGATTGCCTCGGTTATGCCCTCTGCAAGCAAGCCTTTTTTGATGATGGACTGCGGTGCCAATGCAGAATGCAAGCCGGAGTTCCTGTACCAATTTGGGCTGCTTGGTTCCCTGTATATGCAGCATGTGCTCCATGTGAAAAACCCGCGGGTGGCTCTGGCCAATAACGGAACAGAACCCACCAAAGGCACCCCCACCGTGCGGGCGGCCTATGACCTGATGACTGCCGCACCGTACAATTTTGTGGGCAATATCGAGGGTCGCCAAATTCCCTTTGGGGACGCGGATGTGGTAGTGGCCGACGGCTTTACCGGCAACCTGATCTTAAAGACCTACGAGGGCGTGGCCAAGGTGCTGATGAACGAGATGAAGGGTCTGTTCAAGAAGAACGCCTTTACGCTGCTGTCTGCCCTGGGTGTGTCCGGCGGGCTAAAGAATATGAAAGCCAAGTTCGACTATAAAGAATACGGCGGCGCCGTAATGCTGGGGGTACAAAAGCCGGTGGTTAAGGCCCACGGCCCGCAGACGCCCGCACCTTTAAGAATGCCATCAAACAGGCGGTCTGGTTTTTGCAAAACGACCTGATCGGCCATATAGAAACCGCTCTGGCAGCTCCTGCTGCCTCGGCAGAATAAGAGGAAGTTCGGTTATGGAATCTTTGGAACATAAGATTGGATATACCTTTCAGGATCGCAGCCTGTTGCAGGAGTCACTGACCCATTCCAGCTACGCCAACGAGCGCCACGGCCGCGTGCGTTGCAACGAGCGTATGGAGTTCCTGGGGGACGCGGTGCTGTCCATTGTGTCTGCAGAGCTGCTGTACACCCGGTTCCCGGATATGCCGGAGGGTCAGCTGTCCAAGCTGCGCTCGGCGCTGGTGTGCACCCAAAGTTTGGCCGGGTTTGCCGCCCAGATCGATCTGGGCAGCTACCTGCGCATGGGCAAGGGTGAGATCCACACCAAGGGCTGGGAGCGCCCCTCCACGCTGGAAAATACCTTTGAGGCGCTGATCGCCGCCATTTATTTGGACGGCGGTATGGAACCGGCCAAGCGGCACATTCTCCGCTTTTTAGTACCGGCGTTGGAGAATCACACCACCGCCTTTAAGGACTACAAGACCACCCTGCAAGAGGTGGTACAGCAGAACCCGGGGAAAATGTAACCTATGTGCTGGTGGGAGAGAGCGGCCCGGACCACGACAAGCGCTTTCAGGTGCAGGTGCGGCTCAATTCCAATGTGATCGGCCCGGTGTGGGTCGCAGCAAAAAGGAAGCGGAGCAGGAGGCAGCCAAAGAGGCGCTGCACCTGATGGGTCTATGAGAAAGGGCAATATCAGCATTTTTGTGCCCCATATCGGTTGCCCGTGCCGGTGCACTTTTTGCGATCAGCGCACCATCAGCGGCCAAACGGCATGCCGCCTACGCCGGCAGATGTGCGCGCCGCTTGTGAGAAAGCCTTTGAAAAAGACGGTTTCAGCTATGAAATTGCGTTTTTGAGGCTCCTTTACCGCCATTGACCCGGCGTATATGCAGTCCCTGCTGGCTGCCGCCGCACCGTATGTGCAGACCGGCAAGGCCACAGGCATTCGGGTGTCTACCCGGCCGGATTGCGTAGACGACGCGGTGCTGGCACTGCTAAAATCCTCCGGCGTGACTGCTGTGGAACTGGGGTGTCAGAGTATGGATGACCGGGTGCTGACCCGGTCGCCGCCGGGGCCACACGGCAGCGGACAGTATTGCCGCCGCCCGGTGCGTGCACCGAGCGGGGCTGGAACTGGGCGTGCAGATGATGACCGGCCTGCCCGGCGATACGGACGATACCGCCTTGAAAACGGCTGGGCAGCTGATCGCCCTGCGCCCGGCCACCGTGCGGATTTACCCAACGGTGGTGCTGGCAGGTACGGAGCTGGAACGCCAATACCGCAGCGGGGACTATGTGCCCCAAACGGTGAAGCAGGCGGTGGACCTGTGCAGCCGGCTGGCGCCGCTGTTCACTGAGGCAGGGGTGCGGATCATTCGCCTGGGACTGCACAGCAGCCCGGAGGTGAAGGAAAAAATGGTGGCCGGTGCCTTTCATGACAGCTTTGGCGAGCTGGTGTATTCCCGTATGTTGCTGCGCCGGGTGTTGGCGTATCCGCCGGGCGCGTACACCGTGACGGTGCACCCCGGTACTACTCTCGCTTTGTGGGAAATAAAAAACAAAATCTGGATGAACTGGCCGCAAGGCAGTATCAAATCCGGTTACAAACAGATACCGCCCTGGCGGGCGAAATGAGGATCGAATATGGTATTAAGAACACTTGAAATGCAGGGGTTTAAGTCCTTCCCGGACAAAACGGTGCTGAACTTTGGCAAGGGCATCACCGCCGTGGTGGGACCCAACGGCTCCGGCAAGAGCAATATCTCCGACGCGGTGCGTTGGGTACTGGGCGAGACCAGCACCAAGTCCCTGCGCGGTTCTAAGATGGAGGATGTGATCTTTGGCGGCACCTCCGCCCGCAAGGCACTGGGCTTTGCCCAGGTGCAGCTGACCCTGGACAACAGCGACGGCACCTTAAAGGACCGGGGCGAGATTGTTACCGTCACCCGCCGCTATTACCGCAGCGGCGAGAGCGAGTACAAGATCGACGGCGAGCAGGTGCGGCGCAAGGACATTCGCGAACTGTTTATGGACACGGGCTTGGGTGCCGACGGCTATTCTCTGGTGGGTCAGGGCAAGATCGATTCGATTATTTCTGCCAAGAATGAGGACCGTCGGGAACTGTTTGAAGAAGCGGCGGGAATCTCTCGCTTCCGCCACAAGCGCACAGATGCCCAGCGGCGGCTGGAGCAGGCACAGGAGAATTTGGTGCGCCTGCTGGATATTTTAGGCGAGTTGGAGAGCCGGGTAGGCCCCTTGAAAGTCCAAAGCGAAAAGGCGGCTGCCTTTTTAGACCTGAGTGCGGAAAAGAAAGAACTGGAGATCGGCGTTTGGCTGCAAAAGCTGGACCGCTTTACAGATGAATTGCGGGAGCAGGAGCACCGCATTGACGCTGCCGGTGCCTCTTACCAGATTTGTGAGGCGGATCTGGCAGAGATTGAGAAGAAGATCGAAGAAGCCGCCGCCGGTGCTGCGCAGCTGAATGTGGAGATTGAGGAGCAGCGCCTGGCCTCCCAAAAGCTGGAGGAGGAGGCGCTGCGCAAGGACGCAGAGATCCGGGTACTGGAGACCAATTTACAGCACCAAACCGAGACCGTGGAGCGCCTGGAACAGGAGATCCGTGATGCGGACCAGACCGGCGCCACCTTAGAGGAACGGCTGGCTCGGCTGCGCCAAACCATTGGGGATAACGATGCTGCCGGAGCGGACAAGCGCCGCCAACTGGAGGAGATCACCCGCCAGAGCCAGGCACTGCTGGACTCCGGCGATAGCAATACAAAGGAGACTACGGAACTGAACCGCAAGCTCAGCGACCTGACCTTGCAGCTGTCTGACGCCAAGGTGCAGGCCTCCGCCGCCGCTTCTTCTATGGAGGAGATCGGGCAGCGCTCCGGCTCCGTGGACGACTTGCTGGCTGCCTGCGGCAAGGAGACCCAGCGAATCCTTGCCCAGCAGCAGGAGAGCCGGGAGAATCTGGTGTTCTTGCAGCAGCGCATTGATGAGAACAGCAACGCGCTGTCCGGCTATCAAATGAAGCTGCAGGGCAAAACCGCCGCAGCGGAGAAAATCAAGTCCAAACTGGACGAACTGGCCGCCGCCGTGCAGCAAAAGCAGCAGCGAGCCAATCTGCTGTCGGATTTAGAGAAGAATATGGAGGGCTTTTCCGGTGCGGTAAAGGCGGTGATCCGCCAATCCAGAGCCGGTGCGCTGCGGGGGATCCACGGGGTGCTGTCCCAGCTGATCACCGTAGAGGACGCCCATTCCACGGCCATTGAGGTGGCGCTGGGCAGCCGCCATGCAGAATATTGTGACGGATAACGAGGCAGATGCCAAGCGCGCCATGCAGTACCTAAAGCAGAACAACGCCGGGCGAGCCACATTCCTGCCCATCAGCAACATTCAGGGCCGCCGGTTAGAGGAGCGGGGTCTGGAGGACTGCTTTGGCTATGTGGCGCTGGCGCCGGAGCTGGTAGACTGCGACCGCCGGTACAGCCAGATCATCTCTAACCTGCTGGGTCGTACGGTGATCGTGGAGGACTTGGACTCTGCCATCGGTATGGCCAAGCAGTACCACAACCGCTTTCGCATTGTGACCCTGGACGGCCAGGTGATGAACCCGGGCGGCTCCATGAGCGGTGGTTCCCGTGCCAAGGGCCTGCCGGGGTGCTGTCCCGTGCCAATCAAATCGAAGCGCTGCACAGCGAGGTCAAGGCCCTGGAGGGGCAGATGCATGATGTGCAAGCAGAGTATAAAACCGCTGTGGAGGAGGCCAACTTTGCCGCTGCCAAGCTGCAAGGTGCTCCAGGCGGATATGAAACAGGCCCAGGAGGATCTGATCCGCGCCCAGGGCGACGACAAGTTAATTTGCGAGAAATTGTCTGCCGCCGAGAGCCAGCAGCAGGCCTTGCAGCAAGAAAAGGACAATGCCGCCGATCGTGTGCAGGCATTGCAGCAGGACCTGACGCTGCCAACGCCAAGGCCGCCGAGTTTGAAAGTGCCATTGCAGACACCCGCGCCGCCTTGGAGCAGGCAGGCAGCCAGGCAGCCGCCATTACCGCACAGCGAGAAGAGACCCGCCGTCAAACAGAGCAGCTGAACCTGGATCTGGTCACTTTGGCCAAGGACAGCGCCGCTGCCAAAATGAGCATTGAGGATCTGCTTGCCCGGAAGAACAGCGCAGCGGATCGGGTGGCTGCCACCCGGCGAGAGATTGACCAAATCCGCGCCGCCCAAACCGGCTTTGCCGCCCAAACGGAGCAGTTGCAGGCAGAGGCTGGGGAACTGCGAGAGCGTGCAGCCCGAGCGGAAGAGGCGGTACAGCAAAAGATCGCTGCCCGAACGGATGGCGAAAAGACCACCGGCGACCTGCGCGCCGCCGAGCGGGCCAAGAGCCAGGAGCGCCAGCAGCTGTCTGCCGAGTTGGTACGGCTGGAAGAGCGCAAAAACGCGATGCAAAAGGAATATGACGAGCTGGGCGATATGCTCTTTTGAGCAGTACGAGATGACCCGCCGAGAAGCCCAGGCACTGAACATTCAAATTGACAATATGGCCGAGGCCAAAAAGCGTCTGCATGAGATCAAAGTGGCGATCAAAAAGCTGGGCTCCATCAATGTGGGCGCCATTGAGGAATACAAAGAGGTGTCCGAGCGCTACACATTCCTGAAAGAACAGATTGACGACGTGGAGCGTTCCAAGTCAGAACTGAACAAGATCATTGAGGATCTGACCGCCTCCATGAGCGAGAAGTTCCTGACCCAGTTTCAGAAGATCAACACCGAGTTTGCCGCCTGCTTTACGGACTTTTTCGGCGGGGGCAAGGGCGAGTTGATTTTGGAAGAACCGGACAACTGTTTGGAGTCCGCCATTGAAATTAAAATTCAGCCCCCGGGCAAGTCGGTGCAGAACATTAATCTGTTCTCCGGCGGCGAAAAGTCGCTGGCGGCGCTGGCACTGCTCTTTAGTGTGCTGAAGGTGACTCCCTCTCCGTTTTGTATTTACGACGAGGTGGAGGCGGCGCTGGACGATGTGAATGTGGAGCGTTTTGCTAAGTATATGCGCCGTATGACGGACAAGACCCAGTTTATCAGCATTACCCACCGTCGGGGCATACCATGGAAGAGGCGGATGTGCTCTACGGCGTGACCATGCAGGAGAAGGGCGTGTCCAAGCTGCTGGAGCTGCAAACGGCGGAACTGGCAGCCAAAATGGGATTGGAGGAATAAAGAATGGGTATTTTTTCTAAATTCAGAAAGGGTCTGAAAAAGACCCGCACCGAGGGCATTACCGCCCAGTTGGACGATGTGATGGAGAGCCATCAGGAGATCACGGACGATCTGTACGACGAGCTGGAAGAAGTGCTCATTATGGGCGATGTGGGTATTCCCACTGCCCAGCGAGTGATCCGGGATCTGAAAGCGAAAATTGAGAACGACAAGATCACCAGCGTGCCCCAGGTGCGGGAGACGATGAAGGACATTGTGTCCGGTATCGTGTGGGGCGGCAGCTATCTGTCCCTGCGCACCAAGCCCTCTGTGATTTTGGTCATCGGCGTAAACGGTGTGGGCAAGACAACCACCATCGGCAAGCTGGCTCTGCGGCTGAAAAATCAGGGCCGTAAAGTGATCCTGGGTGCGGCAGACACCTTCCGTGCCGCTGCCATTGAGCAGCTGGAAGTGTGGGCCAAGCGGGCAGATGTGGAGCTGATCAAGCACGCCGAGGGGGCGGACCCGGCCTCCGTGGTATTTGACACCATTGCCGCCGGTAAGGCCAGAAGTGCGGATGTGATTATTATTGATACCGCCGGCCGACTGCACAATAAAAAGAACCTGATGGATGAGCTGAACAAAATCAGCCGAGTCATTGAGCGGGAGCTGCCGGGAGCCTCTAAGGAGGTGCTGCTGGTGCTGGACGCCACCACCGGCCAAAATGCCGTGAACCAGGCCAAGGACTTTAAGGACGCAGCGGGCATTACCGGTATTGTGCTCACCAAGTTGGACGGCACCGCCCGTGGCGGCGTGGTGCTGGCCATCAATAACGAGTTGGATGTGCCGGTGAAGTTTGTAGGCGTAGGCGAGCAGATCGACGATTTACAGCCCTTTGACGCAGACGCCTTTGCCGCCGGGCTGTTTGACAAAGGCGCCCACAGAGGTGGACGAGGAGGAAATCGCCTCCTTTATCGGCAGCGCCGAAGCGGCAGCGGACGAAAAAGCGGAGAAAGGGTCGCAAAATTAAAATGGAATTTATCTTAGCAAGTAATAATCAAAAGAAGCTGGCAGAGATGCAGCGCATTCTCTCGCCCCTGGGTATCGAGGTGAAAACCGCCGCCATGCTGGGGCTGGAGCTGCCGGATGTGGTGGAGGACGGTGACACCTTTGAGGCCAACGCCGCCTTAAAGGCACGCAGCGCCTGCCGGGTTACCGGTCTGCCGGCCATTGCAGACGATAGCGGTTTGTGCGTGGATTATCTGGACGGTGCGCCGGGCATTTACAGCGCCCGGTTCTCCGGCGGTCACGGGAACGATGAGGCCAATAACGACCTGCTGCTGCAAAAGCTGGAGGGCGTGCCTATGGAGCAGCGCACCGCCTATTATGTGTGCGCCATTTGCTGCGTGTTCCCGGATGGGGAAGAGCTGACGGTGCGTGGCGAATGCCACGGGCACATTGGTTTTGAGCGGGACGGCAACGCCGGGTTCGGCTATGACCCGCTGTTTTTGGTAGAGGGCCGCAGCTTTGGCCGCTATACCGCAGAAGAAAAGGATAAAATCAGCCACAGAGGGCGCGCACTGCGTACCCTGGCGGCAGAATTGGAGAAACGGATATGACAAGTAAAGAACGGGCCGCGTGGCGTGCCAAGGCCAACGGACTGGAGGCCATCTTCCAAATCGGCAAAGAGGGGATCTCTGACAACCTGATCGCCCAGCTGGACGACGCACTGGATGTGCGGGAGCTGATCAAGGTGCGAGTGCACCTGGAGTCTGCCCCCCCAGCCGCCCAAGGCGTTGGCGCAGGCGCTGGGTGAGGCGCTGGGTGCCAATGTGATCCAGGTGATCGGCGGCATGATCGTACTGCAACGCCCCATTGATGAAGAAAAGGTTCGCGCAAAGAAGGCTGCCCGCGCCGGTGACAAGAAAGTGAAAAAAGAAGAAGGTGCACATTAAAGGTATGCGCCAGCGGCAGCGGGAGAAAGAAGAAAAAAATCCCTACGCCAAGTATGACCGGCCCAAGTATTATGGCAGATAAAATGCGCATTGGCATTTACGGCGGGGCGTTTAATCCCATCCATAACGGCCACCTGCATTTGCTGGACACGCTCTATCGTGCTCAAACGCCTTTCGGCGGCCTGGACAAGTTGTTGATTGTGCCCACGGCCAATCCGCCCCATAAGAGCGCCGGGGATTTGATCCCGGCGACGCATCGGATCGCTATGATTCGCTTGGCGGTAGAATCGCTGCCCTGCGCGGACAAAATTGAAATCTCCACCATTGAACTGGAAAGCAGGGGAAAAAGCTATACTTATACCACGCTGGTAAAATTAAAAGAGATCTATCCAAATGGGGAATTCGTTTTGTTCATTGGCTCCGATCAGCTTTTTGACTTCCAAAAGTGGTACAGGTATCAAGATATTCTAAAGCTGGCCCAGGTGCGAGCCATTACCCGGCAGGAATGCCAGCGGCAGGCGGTGGCGGATTTTTTGACCCGGAACAAGGACTTGGCCGGGATCAGCGTACTGGTAGCCAAGCCGGTGGTGGTGTCGTCCACCCAAATTCGGCAGCGGGTGGCACAGGGCGAGCGCATTGCCGATCTGGTGCCCGCAGCCGTGGCGGATTATATTCAGGAAAAGGGGCTTTACCGTGGATAAGGCAAAATACAAGCAATATGTGGAGCTGATCCGCAGTCGGCTGTCCGACTATCGCTTTTACCACTCTGTCTGTGTGGCAGAGGCGGCGGTGCAGCTGGCAGAGCGCTTTGGCGCCGATGTGGAGCAGGCGTATGTGGCCGGTATTCTGCACGATGTGATGAAAGAGGAGGAGCCGTCTGTGCAGCGGGCATATATAGAAAAAGCCGGCGAACGGATGTCAAACCTTGAAATTCGCATTGGAAAGGTGTATCATCAAATGAGCGGCGCCGCTTATGCGCGCCTGGAGCTGGGCATTACGGACCCGGATATTCTGCATGCTATTCGGTATCACACCACCGCGCGCCGGGGTATGAGCCTGCTGGAGCAGATTATTTACCTGGCAGATTTTATCTCTGCCGATCGGCATTATAAAGATGTGGAGACCATGCGCGCCAAGGTGGACGAGGGGCTGGAGCCGGGTATGTTCTATGCCCTAACTTATACCATTACGGACTTGGCCCGGCAGGGTCGGCCCATTCACCCGGACACGGTAGACGCCTACAACTGGGTGCTGGAGCGCCGGGGATAATGCAGGCAGCGGCAAGATCGTCTGCTTTTGCCGGTACCTGTATCAAATAGCGAGAAAGGATCTTTTAATGGAAATTTTAGATATTGTAAAAACTGCCGTGCGCGCCATAGACAGCAAGCAGGGGCTGGACACAGAGGTGATCCGCATTACGGATCTGACGGTGCTGGCGGATTATTTCGTCATTGCCACCGCCACTTCTTCCACCCAGCTGCGGGCCATGGGCGACGAGGTGGAGTATAAGCTGAGCCAGGCGGGCGTAGAGCCCCACCACGTGGAGGGCAAGGCCACCGGCTGGTTGTGCCTGGACTACGGCACGGTGGTCATTCACCTGCTGGAGCGCAAGCAGCGGGATTACTACCAGCTGGAGCGTCTGTGGGGCGACGGCGAAAAACAGGATATTACAAGTTTATTGGAGGCAGAATAATGGAGTATAATTTTAAGCAGATCGAAAAGAAGTGGCAAGACTATTGGTATGCCAACAACACCTTTGCAGCCAAGCAGGATTTTTCCCTGCCTAAGTATTACTGCCTGGTGGAGTTCCCGTACCCCTCCGGCCAGGGCCTGCATGTGGGTCATCCCCGCTCTTACACGGCGCTGGATATTGTGGCTCGCAAAAAGCGTTTGCAGGGCTACAATGTGTTGTACCCCATGGGCTGGGACGCCTTTGGCCTGCCTACCGAGAACTACGCCATTAAGAACCACATTCACCCGGAGATTGTGACCAAGAACAACATTGCACACTTTAAGCAGCAGCTCCAGTCTCTGGGCTTTAGCTTTGACTGGACCCGGGAGATCAATACCACCGATCCGGAATACTACAAGTGGACCCAGTGGATCTTCCTCCAAATGTTCAAAAAAGGGCCTGGCTTACAAGAAGGAAATGGCCGTGAACTGGTGCACCTCTTGTAAGTGCGTGCTGGCCAACGAAGAAGTGGTCAACGGCGTGTGCGAGCGCTGCGGCAGCGAGGTGATCCGCAAGAACCAGAGCCAATGGATGCTGAAGATCACTGCCTATGCCCAGCGGCTGGTGGATGATTTGGACGACCTGGACTTTATTGATCGGGTCAAGGTGCAGCAGAAGAATTGGATCGGCCGTTCCACCGGTGCAGAGGTGGATTTTGGCACCACGATGGGCGACACCCTGACCGTGTACACCACCCGGCCGGACACTTTGTTCGGCGCCACTTATATGGTAATTTCTCCTGAGCACCCGCTGATTGAAAAGTGGGCGGACAAGCTGGAGAACCTGGACGCGGTGCGCGCCTATCAGCAGGAAGCGGCGCATAAGTCCGATTTTGAGCGCACCGAGATGAATAAGGATAAGACCGGCGTGCGCCTGCAAGGCGTGATGGGCATCAACCCGGTCAACGATACGGAAATCCCGATCTTTATTTCCGACTATGTGCTGACCTCTTACGGCACCGGCGCCATTATGGCTGTGCCGGCCCACGATACCCGCGACTGGGAATTTGCCAAGAAGTTTGACCTGCCTATTATTGAAGTGGTTGCAGGCGGCGATGTGGAAAAAGAGGCGTTCACCGACTGTGCCACCGGCACCATGGTCAACTCCGACTTCCTCACCGGCCTAAGCGTGGAAGAAGCCAAGAAGAAGATCGTTGAATGGCTGACCGCAGAGGGTAAGGGGCATGAGAAAGTGAACTTCAAGCTGCGTGACTGGGTGTTCAGCCGCCAGCGTTACTGGGGCGAGCCTATCCCCATCGTTAAGTGCGACAAGTGCGGCTATGTGCCGCTGCCGGAAAGCGAACTGCCTTTGCGCCTGCCTATGGTAGACAGCTATGAGCCTACGGACACCGGCGAAAGCCCTTTGGCTAAAATGACCGACTGGGTGAACACCACCTGCCCCTGCTGTGGCGGTCCGGCTAAGCGAGACGGATACCATGCCTCAGTGGGCCGGCTCCAGCTGGTACTTCCTGCGCTATATGGATCCCCACAATCCGGACGCTTTGGCCTCGCCGGAAGCCCTGAATTACTGGGCAGCCGGTGGACTGGTACAACGGCGGTATGGAGCACACCACCCTGCATTTGCTGTACTCCCGCTTCTGGCACAAGTTCCTGTATGACATTGGCGTGGTGCCTACCAAGGAGCCGTACCAAAAGCGTACCTCCCATGGTATGATCCTGGGTCAAAACGGCGAGAAGATGAGCAAGTCCCGCGGCAATGTGGTCAACCCGGACGAGATCGTGGATCAGTACGGTGCAGACACCATGCGCCTTTATGAGATGTTCATTGGCGATTTTGAAAAGGCTGCTCCCTGGAACAGTGACTCCATTAAGGGCTGCAAGCGCTTTTTGGAGCGGTACTGGAACCTGCAAACCATGGTCACTCGGAGGAGACTTACAGCAATGATCTGGAGACCCTGATGCACCAGACCATTCAAAAAGGTGACGGAGGATATTGACCAGCTGAAGTGCAATACCGCTATTGCGGCGCTGATGACGCTCCTGAACAAAGTGTACGACAAGGGCAGTATCACCCGCGGCGAGCTGCGCACGCTGACCGTTTTGCTGAACCCCTTTGCCCCCCATGTAACGGAAGAAATGTGGGAAGTGGAGCAGTTCGGCGGTATGGTGCACGAGGCACAGTGGCCTGCATTTGACCCGGCCAAGACCAAGGAGGACACGGTGGAGATCGTGCTTCAGGTATTGGGCAAGGTGCGCTCCCGTATGACCATCAGCGCGGATACGCCCAAGGAGGAAGTGCTGGCCGCCGCCAAGGCAGACAGCAAGATCGCCGCACTGCTGGAGGGCAAGACCATTAAGAAAGAGATCTATGTGCCCGGCAAACTGGTGAACTTTGTTGCCATCTAACGGCAATTACACATTGTAATAAATCACTGACTTTGGACGGCCTCGGCAGTGCAGAACTGCCCCGGTCGTCCTGTATTTTTTGCCGAATTTGACCGAAAAGGGGATTTGTGCTATACTATTTTGCAGATTTTTACAGGATGTGAGTGTGTGAAGAAAATACTAAGCGTATTTTTGGCCGCTTTATTTGTGATCTGTACTGCGTTTGCCGTGCCTGTGACCGCCTCTGCCGCCACCCGGCAGCATGTGGAGAACGCGCTGGAAACCTTGCAGACCAAGAACGGTTATATTCCCGGCAAGTCTGCCAAGGTGGTGGGCAACTGCTTTGGCTTTGTGTCCGCCGTGTGCAAAGAGTTGTACGGCGTGACCTACTATAATGAGCAAATGCGCGGCTCCTATCGCTATAATCATACGGGAAATTATTATACCGTGGCCAGCAAGACCTTTTCTGCCGCCACTACTGCTGCCAAGCAAAAGACGGTGGCCCGGCAAGTGATGGATTTTATTGTGGACAATGCGGCCGCCGGTGACGTGATCTCTTACGGCTGCGCCAACGACAGCACCCGCCACATGCATACCGCCATGGTACAGCATGTAGACACAGAGAAAATTCTCCTTTACCATTCCAACTACGCCAGTGGCAATTACACCCCTGCCGCCTGCCATGTGGACACCGTGTACTGGGACAGCTTTTTGGACAGTCCCAACACCAATATCAAGGATAAAGACGGCGATGTGACCTCGCTGAATAAATTCTTCGGTGCGCCCATGAGTTGCGGCAACGGTATGGGCCTGTCCTTAAACCGTTACAGCAAGCTGACCGGCAAGTATTATTTGGACGAGTGCACCTTGTCGGCGCCGACCATTTCCACCGAGCGGAAAAGCTGCACCTCCATTCGCTACACCTGGGGCGTAGTGGACGGTGCGGAGAGCTATACATATTCCGTAACGGACACCAAAGGTAAGAAGGTGGTTAAATCCCGCACCACCAGCGAAACGGCTGCCACGGTTACCGGCCTGACCACCGGAGAGAAGTACACCTTTACTCTGGCTGCCAATGCCACAGACCGCAGCGGTCAAAGCGCCAGCAAAACCATCACCTGCCTGCCGCCGGCCCGTCTAAGCCACGGGTCAGCGCCGGAGACGAGGGCGTGGCTGTCAGCTGGACCACCCGTTCCGATGTGCACGGTTATCAGGTGTTTCGCAGCACTGCGAAGAACGGCACCTTTGACCTGATTGCCACGGTGACGGATCCTGCACAGAATACTTATGTAGACGATGAGATCCAGGTGAATACCACCTATTATTATAAGGTGCGTCGTTATGTGCATATCAAGGACGGCAACGCTGCTTATTCCAATCGTTCAACTGTAACGGACGGCGTAGGCTTGCAGCTGGGTGTGCCCGGCCATATCACCACCACCCGCACCGGCACACTGCCATTCGGATGAACTGGAAGCCCACGGAGCACGCGGTGCGCTATACCGTTGCCTATCGGTTAAAGGGCGGCAGAAAGTGGACTTATTTCAGCACCACCGCCTGCAACTATACCTTTAAGAATTTGAAGGTTAAGAGCACCTATCAGTTCCGGGTACAGACTGTCAGCCCCTTTGGCGCCGGTGCATACAGTGCCACGGTGTCCAAGCAAGCGTTGCCCCCAACCCCCGGCAGTGTGAAAGTGCAGCGGATCAGCGCCAAGTCCGCCAAGGTCAGCTGGAGCAAGTCCCAGGGCTTTACCGGCTATTACATTCTCCGTTCCACGGATAAGAAATTTAAGAAGAATGTAAAGAAGATCACTGTGAAGAGCAATAAGGCTCTGAGCTATACAGACAAATCCGTGAAAAAGGGTACCCGCTATTATTACAAGGTCTGTCGCTATACCGGCAAGACCGGCGGCAGCTATTCCAAGGCAGTCAGCGTAAAAATCTGATTTTGCGGCAAAAAAGGCGGTGAGACATGGCCTTTTTGTAAGTATTTAGACATTTTTTGATATTATGCTTGACAATCCGTCGGTTATTGTTTATAATCTTTGCGGATATGAAAAGAGTATTCAAATACCCCTGCCAAACAGGTCGGAGGGAGGGAATTTAATGAGCCAGGTTAGAGTTAAAGAGAACGAATCTCTTGACAGCGCACTGCGTCGCTTTAAGCGTCAGACTTCTCGTGACGGTATCATCCAGGAAGTCCGCAAAAGAGAGCATTATGAGAAGCCCTCTGTTGCCCGCAAAAAGAAGAGCGAGGCTGCTCGTAAAAGAAAGTACAAATAAGCTACATATTATTTGTGGGAGCGTGTCGTTACGCTCCCGTTTCTTTTTTACGGAGGTAAGAAAATGAAAAAAATTCTTGTGATGAACGGCCCCAATTTGAACTTGACCGGTATTCGCAAAAAGAATGTGTACGGCGCCGAGACTCTGGAGGATATTAACCGGGAGCTGGCCGCTTATGGCGAGGACAAGGGCGTGCAGGTGGATTTTTACCAGAGCAACCACGAGGGCGCGCTGATTGACAAGATCCATGCCAGCCGCACCGACTATGACGGCGTGGTGCTCAATGCGGGTGCTTACACCCATTATTCTTATGCTATTCGGGACGCCATTGAGGCAGTGCAGGACTTTACCCCCTATGTGGAGGTGCACATGAGCGATATTCACCAGCGGGAGGATTTTCGCCGGATTTCCGTGCTGACCCCGGTGTGCGTGAAGCAAATTTGCGGTTTTGGCAAAGACAGTTACAAAATGGGTATTGATTTATTATTGGAAATACTGTAAAATATCTTTGTTATGTATTACAGATTACTTTTGGAGGTAAACTTATATGGTATCAGCAGGTGATTTCAGAAACGGCGTAACCTTTGAAGAGGACGGCAATGTGCTTCAGGTTGTGGAGTTCCAGCATGTAAAGCCCGGTAAAGGCGCCGCTTTTGTTCGTACAAAGGTAAAGAATGTGATTACCGGTTCCGTGGTGGAGAAGAGCTACAACCCCACCGCCAAGTTCCCCACCGCTTACATTGAGCGCAAGGAAATGGTGTATTCCTACAACGACGACGGCCTGTATTATTTTATGGACCAGGAGACTTTTGATATGGTGCCGGTGAACGGTTCCGATCTGTCCGATAACTTCAAGTTCGTAAAGGAGAACGACATTTGCCGTATCCTGTCCTACAAGGGGCAAGGTGTTCGGTGTGGAAGCCGCCCACCTTTGTGGTGCTGGAGGTTACCAAGACCGAACCGGGCATTAAGGGCAACACCGCCACCAACACTTTGAAGCCCGCTACCGTAGAAACCGGCGCGGAGATCCGCGTGCCGCTGTTTATTAACGAGGGCGACAAAATCCGCGTAGATACCCGCACCTGCGAGTATATGGAAAGAGCATAAACCCCAATAACAATATTTTGTAAAGGAGATCGCACGATGGATACAACGGAGAGCCTGGGCTACCTGAAGGGCCTGCTGGACGGCATGGACTTGGATGAGTCCAAAAAGAGACCAAGATTTACAGAGCCATGATCGGCGTACTGGAGAACTTGGCAGAAGATGTGAACGACCTGACCGACGGCGTAGAGATGATGGCAGATCAGCTGGACGCTGTGGACGAGGATCTGGGCGATGTGGAGGAGTACCTCTACGGTGACGAGGACGACGATGACTGCGACTGCGATTGCTGCGATGACGACGAGGACGAGTGCCAGGAGTTTGAGATCGAGTGCCCCGCTTGCCACGAGACCTTTGTGGTAGATGAGGACACCGTGCTGGACGGCTCTATGGAGTGCCCCGCCTGCGGCGAGACCCTGGAGTTTGAGGTCAGCTGTGAGGACGACGAAGACGAGGACGAGGACGCCGATCAGGACTGATCTAAGCAGAAAAAACGGACCCGAAGCGGTTTTGCCGCCTTGGGTCCTTGTTTTTTGGTATAATTTAGTGAAAATAAGCCCTGCCGTTTGGCAGGGCTTTTGTTTTATCCGTGTACATGCACGGTAAAATTCTTATGGCAATGGGGGCAGTTGACGGTGTGCTTGCCTTTCTTGCGGGGCAAGCGCAGCACCGCTTTGCAACTGGGACATTTCTTAAACACATGGGTTTTGCGAAACGTCCATTTGTCTCGCAGCAGACGGCCCTCTCGCCGTATGGGGGCGGTTAGTGCCAGCCAGCGGGCGTTCTCGCGCTGCCGAGCGGCAATGTTGCGTGAGAAGGAACGGAAAATGGCATAGATCAGCACCGCCAGGGAGAGCACCCACAGTACGGTATAGACCGGGCGGGACACCCGGGCCAAGGCACTGCCCGTTACCACCAAAATCAGATAGATGACCAGGAGGGCTTTATATAGTGCGTCTATGCCGTAGCGACCGATCATGCTCTGCTGCATTTTATAGCCCATTTGCTTGAGTTTTTCTTTCATAAACCGGATTGTCCTTTCAAACTTTTTACAGTTATGCGCCGGCAGCAACCGTGGGCCTGACCAAAGGCGCTGTTGCCGTTTTGACCGTTGCTGTAACCATATTGACCGTTTTCGCTTTGGTCGTCGCTTTGGTCGTCGTTTTGGTCATTGCTTTGGTTGCCGTCTGCGCTTTGGCTGTAACTGTACGCATTGCCCGGCGATACATCGTAGTGCTGGTATTGAGTGCTCCAACTCACCAAGGAGGTGATTCCCAAAATCACCAGGCGGATGATAAAGATCGCCAGCGCTATCCGCAGAATGGTCAGCAGGCAGCCCCCTTGCCGGCGCACAGGGCGGCTTTGCGGCCGTCTGGTGCCGGTGTTGCCTGCGCTGGTGTTGCCTGCGCCGGCGGTGTAAGCGGAGAAGTCAAAGAACGAGAATGGGTCAAAACCGAAGCCCATAGGGTTGATCCCCTGGCGAATGCTGTTGTAGGCGCTTTGGTAATTGGCGTTATTTGGCTCTCGGTTCACGGCAATGCGAATGTTTGCCATAGCCTTTTCCTGATCGCCGTAGCCCATATAGGCCAAAGCGGCCAGATAGTACCAGCGGGTATCGCTCTTGTCCATATTGCCCAGCAGGTTAATGGCCTGCGCATATTGACCGTGGTTGATAAAGTTCACCACGGCGGTATAGTAATCGCTGCCGGCGTCTGCACTGCGGCGACTGCCGGTAGAGGTGCTGTCGGCGGTGTTGCCGTTCTTAATGGCGTCAAAGGCGGCGTTTACCTCTGCCATCTTGGCCTCGGCCACACGATCCCCCGGGTTTAGATCCGGGTGGTATTTTTTGGCCAGGCGCTTGTAGGCTTGGGTGCATTCCGCCAAATCGGCACCGTTGGGCACGCCCAGCACCTGATAAAGGATTTTGTGTCATACTGCCTCGCTTATTTTCTTAGATTGCTTCTACTATACCACGGATTTTTGACGAATTTGTGACCAAATGAAGAAGAAAAATCCCCCCACTTGTAAAGGATTTGTAAACCCGCATGGAAAAAGGGATTGTTTTTGCCCGGTTTGTCTTGTATTTGAAACCAAAATTTGGTAAACTGGGGGTGTAAATTACAGAAAAGGGGTTTTTCTATGTTCAGTCCGATTTTGCTGACCATCGGTGACAACATAGACAAGGCGTTTTATGCCTTCGATCTGTGGGTGTTTCGGTTCTTTGGCTCCATGCAGTGCGGGTTTTTGACCGGCGTTGCCAAGTTCTTTACCGCCTTTGGGGACGAGAATTTCACCATTCCCATTGTGGTGCTGTCTGTGGTACTGTGCTTTTTTAAGCGCACCCGTAAGTATGGCTTTTCCATTTTATTTGCCGTGATCATCGGTACGCTGATTACCAATGTGATCGCCAAGCCAATGGTGCTGCGGATCAGACCGTACAACACTTTGCAGCAGAACGCTGATTACTGGTCCTGGTATATCGGCGCCGGGGCGCTGAGCGAGAGCGATTACAGCTTTCCCTCCGGCCATACCACCTCTGCCGTAGAGGTAGCTACCGCACTGTTCCTGTGCTTTAAGAGCGATAAAAAGAAAATTGCCTGGCTGTTCCCCTGTGTGGCTCTGTGCACCATGGGCTCCCGTGTGTACTTGATGGTGCATTACGCCACCGATGTGCTGGGCGGTCTGCTGGTGGGCGTGATCGCCGCCGTTTTGGGTTACCTGCTGATGAAGCTGGTGATGAAGAGCAAGGGCCTGGAGAAGGTGGATGCTGCCAAGCTGTTCAAAAAGGTGCCCGGCAAGGTGGGCTTTGCCTGCATCGGTGTGGCGGTTCTTGGTATTTTCCTGTATGCGTTTATTCCCTCCCTCAGCGAAGGAGGCGCAGACACCCAGCGTTGCGCCTATGTAGGGGACTACAAGTGCTACAACGCCGCCAAGGTGGACGATGAGAAGTATCCGCCTATTGACGGCAAGGAATACTGTAAGATTCACTGGAAAGCGCTGTCCGGCGTAAAGGAGTAAAGCCATGCCTTTTATTGAAGTAAAGACCACAGAGGATTTGTCCGCCGTGGCAGCGGAGCTGAAAAAAGCGCATTGGGCGACGCCATTACCGCCATTCCCGGCAAAAGCGAAAGTTGGCTGATGGTGAACCTGGTAGGCGAACAAAAAATGTACTTTCAGGGCAGTGACGCGCCCTGCGCCCTGTTCTCTGTGTCCATTTTCGGTGCGGCAACGGACGACGCCTACGATGACCTGACCTGCCGGCTGTGCGCCATTGCCCAGCAGTATTTGCATATGCCGCCGGAGCGTACCTATGTGCGCTACCGAGAGGTGGATCACTGGGGCTACAACAACTTTAATTTCTGAGCATGAAGCGCTGCGGGCAACTGCGGCGCTTTTGTTAGGATAAATTTGTGTTAAATCTCATAAGATTTCTGTACAAGAAGTTGCGGGTCTGTTACAATAGAAAAAACGATAGGGGAGGCAATACAGTATATGAATTTGATTATTGAAATACTCAAGGCCATTGTGCTGGGTGTTGTAGAGGGCATTACCGAGTGGTTGCCTATCAGCTCCACCGGCCACATGATCCTGGTGGACGAATTTTTGCACCTGAATGTGACACCTCAGTTCAAGGAGATGTTCCTGGTGGTGATCCAGCTGGGCGCCATTTTGGCCGTAGTGGTGCTGTACTGGCACAAGCTGTGGCCTTTTGGTATAGAAAACAAACGCATTGTGCCCAAGAAAGACATTTGGCAAATGTGGTTCAAGGTGCTGGTCAGCTGCGTACCGGCTGCCGTGGTGGGCGTGCTCTTTGACGATAAGCTGAACGCGCTGTTTTACAACTGGCAGACTGTGGCAATTATGCTCATTCTCTTTGGCGTTTTCTTTTTGGTGGTGGAAACCTGGAACAAAGGCAAAACCGCCAAGATCCATTCCATTGGCGAGTTGACTTATACTTCTGCGCTGATCATTGGTGCTTTTCAGTTGATTGCAGCTGTGTTCCCGGGCACTTCCCGCAGCGGCGCTACCATTTTGGGTGCCATTCTCATTGGCGTGTCCCGTACGGTGGCGGCAGAGTACACCTTCTTTTTGGCGGTGCCGGTGATGTTCGGTGCCAGTGCGCTGAAGCTGGTCAAGTTCGGCTTCCACTTTTCCTCTGCCGAGGCCATCTTGCTGGCCGTGGGTATGATTGTGGCTTTTGTAGTGTCCATTTTGACCATCAAGTTCCTGATGGGGTATATTAAAAAGCACGACTTTAAGGCTTTTGGCTGGTATCGAATTGTTTTAGGCGCAGCTGTGATCTTATACTTTGTGCTGGCGCGGTAATTACGATCTTCGCCGCAGGTGAAAACCTGCGGCTTTTTTGTGCTCTGCGGTGGCAATTCCTGCGAAAATATGCTATACTGAAAGATGAAATTCAGAGACTTTGGAGCAAGGTATGGCAGAAGCGTATGAGAATTTGGCCGGTCGGGTGGAGGAGATCGTTTACCGCAACCCGGACAACGGCTATACCGTACTGCAACTGAATACAGGCGAGGCCAACGGGGACGGCGAGACCGTGGCCGGTGAAATGCCCCCCATCAGCGAGGGGGAGGAGGCGGTGTTCCGCGGCCAGTGGACCATGCACCCTCGCTTTGGCCGCCAATTTAAGGCGGTACAGGTAACGGTAACTCTGCCTAAGGATGCCTCCGGCATTTTGCAATATCTGTCCGGCGGGATTATTAAGGGCATCGGACCCTCTACGGCCACTAAGATTGTAGAGGCTTTTGGCACCGATAGCTTGCAGGTGATCGAGAAGGAGCCGGAGCGACTGGCAGAGCTAAAGGGCATCAGCCGTAGTATGGCCAAGAAGATCAGCCGGGAGTACAAAAATCAGTTTGCCTCCCGCCAGGCGCTGGAAGCGCTGGCCGGGATGGGCTTTACACAGGGAGAGGCGTTTAAGGCTTTTTCCTTTTTTGGGCCGGAAGCACCGGAGATCCTGGCAGAGAACCCCTATGCCTTTGTGATCACCGGCAACGATCAGGGCATTCCCTTTGAGCGGGCCCAGGGAGATCGCAGAGGAGCTGCCCCAGGCAGCCGGACCCATCCTATCGGGATCAGGCAGCGGTGATCTATGTGGTGCAGTATAATTTAAAGAATGGCCATACCTGCCTGCCCCGGCGCAAGGTGATCCAGACAGCGGTGACCGGGTTGGATATGACCGAGGACCGGGCAGAGATGGCGTTGGACAACGCCTTGGAGGCACGCCAATTGGTGCAAGAACAGATGGACGGACAGCCGTTTTTGTTTTTGCCCCATATTTATGAGGCGGAGCAGGGAATTGGACAGCGGATCCGAGTGATGACCCAGTACCCGCCCCGGGAGTGCGAGATCTTCACTTCTGAGATCCTGGCCTATGAGGGCGCTAATGGCATTGAGCTGGACGAGAAGCAGCGCCGAGCCATTGAAATCGCTACCCAAAAGGGTCTGCTGATTTTGACCGGAGGCCCGGGTACCGGCAAGACCACTACTGTAAAAGGCATTATTGCCATGATGAAGAACCGGGGGCTGCGGGTGGCGCTGGCGGCGCCTACCGGTCGGGCTGCCCAGCGTATGACGGAGCTCACCGGCAGCGAGGCCAAGACCATTCACCGCCTGCTGGAGACCGAGCGACGGGATGGGGAGCCGGAGCCGACCTTTGTTCATAATTTGCGCAATCCGCTGGATTTGGACGCAGTGATCGTGGACGAGCTTTCCATGGTAGATGTGCTGCTCTTTTCTGCGCTTTTTAGACGCGCTGCCGTTGCATTGCCGCCTGATTTTGGTAGGCGATGTGGATCAGCTGCCGCCGGTAGGGGCAGGCAATGTGCTGTCCGATTTGATCGCCGGTGGACGGATTGATGTGATCAGCCTGGATAAAGTGTTTCGCCAGGCGCAGAAAAGCCGTATCGTCACCAATGCGCACCGGGTGGTGGCCGGTAAAATGCCGGAGTTGGACTGCAATACCCCGGACTCGGACTTCTTTTTCTTAAATACAGCGTCCGTTTATGCAGTGCCTCGCAAGGTGGTGGAGCTGGTGACCCGGCGCATTCCTGCCGGTTACGGAATGGACAGCATAAAGGACATTCAGGTGCTGTGCCCCTCTCGCAAAGGGGCTGCCGGTACCGCATACCTAAATGCCCAGTTGCAGGCGGCGTTGAACCCGCCGGACAAGCATAAGGCGGAGCTGGTGACGATGGGTCGCACGCTGCGGGAGGGCGACCGGGTAATGCAGATCAAAAACAACTATGATGTGCCCTGGTTTAAGAAAAACGGCGACAGCGGTGCCAAGGGGTGTTTAACGGCGATATTGGTATTCTTACCCGCATAGATCGGGGGCAGGATATTCTGAATGTGCAGTTTGACGACCGGGAGGCCATGTATTCCCTGCAAAATGCGGATCAGTTGGATTTGGCCTACGCCATGACTGTGCATAAGAGCCAGGGCTCGGAGTTCTCCGCTGTGGTGATGCCCACCATTGGTGCATCGCCCAAATTGTGCTATCGCAATTTGTTTTATACCGCCTTGACCCGTGCCAAGTCCCTGCTGATCCTGGTGGGTACGCGGGAGAGCATACAGACCATGGTGGAAAATGATAAAAAAATGCTGCGGTACAGCGGGCTTGTTCATTTTTTATCTGTTGACAATGACGGTGGGATACAGTAGCATATAGAAAAGCGATTTTTGTTTAGGACGGATGTTTATGTTTGGATATGATTTGGGCATTGATCTGGGTACTCACCAATATTGTCATTGGTGTGCCCGGCAAGGGCATACGGCTGGACGAGCCGGCCTATGTGGCCTATGATGAGGAAAAAGAGAAGGTACTGTACGCCGGTAAGCGTGCCTATTTCTTAGAGGGGCGCGAGCCGGAGGGCCTGCGTGTGGAGCGGCCCATTCTCTCCGGCGTGGTGGGTCACTATGAGCTGGCCCAGCAGATGATGCGCCATTTTATCAATAAAGTGATCGGCAACAGCCTGTTTAAGCCTCGTGTGGTGGTGTCTGTGCCGGCCATGCACACGGATGTGGAGAAGCGCACCATTGTGTCCGTGATGATCCACGCCGGTGCCCGTTCCGTGTGCCTGGTGGAGGAACCTTTGTGCGCTGCCTTTGGTGCCGGGATCGACCCCATGCAGCCCTCCGGCGCCTTTGTGATTGACCTGGGCGGCGGCACGGTGGACATGGCTGTGATCAGCCAGGGCTGCCATGAGCCAGTCCGAGTCCCTGAAAGTCGGGGGCAACGACCTGGATGCGGAGATTGTCAAGTTCCTGCGAGAGGAGCACAATGTGGCTGTTGGCCTGCGCACTGCAGAGGAAATCAAGCGTACGGTGGCCTGTGCTCTGCCCAGAGAGGAAGATGTGACCACCTATGCTAAGGGTCAAGACCTGCTTACCGGTTTGCCTCGGGAGGTGGAGATCAGCGGCAACGCTCTGTATTTGGCGCTGCAACCGTATTTTGAGACGGTGGCGGAGCACGCCGGGGCGCTGTTTGAGCGCACCTCACCCCAGTTGATAACAGACATCGGCAATACCGGCGTATTGCTTACCGGCGGCGGTGCCATATTTGCAATATAGATCGTCTGTTTTCGGACGCACTGGGCGGCGTGCCGGTGCGTAAGGCCAAGGACGAAATGCACTGCGTGGCCAAGGGCTGCGTGGTGGCGCTGGAAAAAATGCATCTTTTGGATCAGTACGGCTATCGGTATCAGACCAAAGAAGATGCCCATATTCGCTGATGGTTCGGTTTGCCAAGTGGCACCCATTGGTGCAGTTCTGTTTTCTTTTTGTGCGTATTGCTGCTCACTTGCCTGAGCCGACACCCGGTCCGGTGGCGTTGTCTCTGCTGGGCGCGGCGGTGTACCTGCTGCTGACGGACGGTCGCCGCAGTCTGCGCAGTCTTTTGTGCGTGCCGGTGCTGGTGGCGCTGGTGGGCGGTTTTAACTTTTTGTTTGCCCACTGGGGCGTTACGGTCCTCTTTAGCCGGGGCGACACCCAGTTTACTTTGGAAAGCCTGATTTACGGCTGCTTCCAGGGGGGCATATTCGCCGGGGTAGTGCTGTGGCTGGCGGTGTTCGGCCGCGTGCTGGGCAGCGATCGGCTGCTGGCGGTTACCGGCCGAGCGGCGCCCCGCTTTTCTCTTTTGTTTTCTATGACTTTAGGGTGTATTGCCCGCTTTCGGGAGAATGCACGGCAAATCCGCCTGGCTCGTGCCGGTGCGGGACTGGCGAAAAAAAAGCCCCTGCACGAGGCACTGGATCAGTTTTCTACGCTGGTTACCTTGTCCCTGGAGGGGAGTATGACCACGGCGGACGCTATGCGCGCCCGGGGCTACGGCAAGGGGCGTCGTCGGGTGTACGATCCGTTTACATTCGGTGTGGCGGACGGCGTAGAGCTGGCCGTGGTGCTCCTGCTGAGTATCACGGTGCTGGCGGTGGCGCTCACCGGCGGCCTTACTTTTTATTTTGACCCGCAGCTGGAATGGGTCACCCTGTCTCCCTTAGGGGCGGCGGCAGCGGGCTTGCTTTGTTTTTGCCCGACAATCTCAAATGTAGGGGAGGCACTGCAATGGCGGCGATTGAAGCGGAAAAACTGAATTTCACTTACCCGGACGCCGACAGAGCGGCACTTTCCGATGTAACCTTTTCCATTCCGTCCGGCGGCTTTTATTTGCTGATGGGGCCATCAGGCAGCGGCAAGAGCACTTTACTGCGGCTGCTGCAAGGGAAGATCGCGCCTCACGGTGCTTTGCGCGGGCAGCTCCACTGTGACAGCCCGGCAGGTTTCGTTTTTCAAAATCCACAGGACAGTTTAGTCACGGACAGTGTGCAGCGGGAGCTGGCGTTCTCACCGGAGCACGTTGGGCTGGACGGTGCTGCCGTAGCGCGGCGGGTGGGGGAGTGTGCCGCATTCTTCCATTTGGAAGCCGTTGATGGAGCGCACCACTGCCTCTTTGTCCGGCGGGGAACAGCAACTGCTGTCCCTGGCGGCAGCTATGACCGGCTCGCCTCGGGTGCTTTTGCTGGACGAGCCTTGTGCGGCACTGGATCCGGCAGCGGAAGAAAAATTTTTGCAGGTGCTGCTGCGGCTGAACCGCGAGTTGGGCGTAACGGTGCTGATGAGTACCCATACCCCCGGCGCTGCTTTGGCACAGGCGGACGGCGTGCTGTTGCTCCGTGCCGGGCGCTGCACCTGTTATGATGATCCCCATGCCTTTGCTCGTGCCTTGCGGCAAAGCGGCGACCCCATGTTGCAGGCGCTGCCGGTGGGGGCAATCCTGTTTGATGAAGTACCGCTGACGGTGCGGGAGGCCCAGCCTTTGGCCGCCCATCTGCGGTGCAAGCCGGCGCCTGCACCCCAACCTGCAGGTAAGTCGGTATTGACCTTAAAAGAGATTTGCTTTGCTTATGAGAAAAAGAGCGCCGATGTACTCTTTCGCCTGTCCCTGACCTTGACGGCAGACAAGTGCTATGGTATTGTAGGCGCCAACGGCAGCGGCAAGAGCACCCTGCTGGGGGTGATGGCCGGTGTGTTGAAGCCCTACGCAGGCAAGGTGCAGCGCCCGGTGCCCACTGCCTTGCTGCCCCAAACGGTGCAGTATCTGTTTACCCGGGACCGGGTAGATCAGTTGGTGCAGGCGGAAACATTGCAGCACCTGGGCATTGCGCACCTGGCCGCCCGGCACCCGCTGGATCTGTCCGGCGGCGAAAGCCGACTGGTGGGGCTGGGCATGGTGCTGGATACCGGCGCCGATACGCTGCTGCTGGATGAACCTACCGCCGGGTTGGACGCCGATGCAAAAGCGCAGCTGGGCGCCCGGTTACGCCACTTGTGCGCTGCCGGTAAAACGGTGGTGTTGGTGACGCACGATCTGGATTTTGCCGGTACTTACAGCGATGAAGCGGCCTTCCTGTGCAACCGGGTGGTGACCCCGCCTCGGCCTCGGCGGACATTCTTTGCCGGCATGGAGCTGTACACCACCGGTGTGCGCCGGGTGACCTGCCGTGCACTGCCGGACGCCGTATCGCCGGAGGACCTGGTTCTATGAAGCGGGTATTGCTGACCTTGTTGTTTTTTGGTTTTGCCGGTGCTGCTGGTGGTGTGGCAGGTGTGCTTTGCAGACACCACCTCTTGGTACTTGGTGGCGGCGGTTTTGCTGCTGCTCAGTGCGCTGCCGTTCTTTTTGCATCTGGAGCGGAAGCCGATCTCTGCCCGAGAGATGGCGCTGCTGTCCGTCTTAACGGCGCTGGCGGTGGTCAGCCGGGCCGTGTTTTATCTGATCCCTCAGGTGAAGCCCATTGCCGCGGTGGTGATCGTGGCCGGTATGTGTCTTGGTCCCTTTTCCGGTTATATGGTGGGGGCGCTGTCCGCTTTTTTGTCTAACTTCCTGTTTGGGCAAGGCATATGGACCCCCTTTCAAATGGTGGCGCTGGGATTGGTGGGGCTGCTGGCCGGCATGCTGCTGCGCCCCGGACGGGTGAACCGCTGGGTGCTGGCGCTGGTGGGCTTCTTTTTAGCCACAGTGGTGTACGGCCTGGTGGTGGATTTGAGCACGGTTTTAATGACGGTGACGGACTTTACTTGGCCTGCGGTGCTGGCGGTGTATGCCTCCGGCGCACCTTTTGATTTGGTGTTTGGCGGGTCTACCGCAGTCTTTCTGGTGCTGTTTGGTACACCGTTGGAGCAAAAAATTACCCGTCTGCAACGAAAATATGGCCTGCTGGAGCGTAAAGCCACCGCAGGAGATAAGGAGAATTGCCATGAATAAAACGATTATTGATAAGCTGGCACGCTTTGCCCAGACCAGTGCGATTATCGGTCTGTGCCTTTTGGGCATTTGTCCCGCTTTTGGCATTATGGCTATGGTAGTGCCGGCGGTGTTTAAGCAAAAGGGCGCGAAGCTGACAGAGGAAAATCAACAGCTGTGCCACAGAGCGCAAATCATGGGCGTGGTATCTTTGGTGCTGTTTGTGATTGATGTGATCCTGGCTTCAATCTTGTATGCCAAGTTCAAATAATCTAAGGCATTAAGAAAAGCGGAGGTGCGTTTTGCACCTCCGCTTCTTCTATATACACTTATTATTAAATCAGTCCGGGTAACCGTTGGGGTTCTGCTTTTGCCAGCGCCAGGAGTCCTCGCACATTTCTTCCAGCGAGCGGGTAGCCTGCCAGCCCAGTTCACGCTTAGCCTTGGAGGGATCGCAGTAGCAGGTGGCAATATCGCCGTCCCGGCGGGGTTTGATTTCATAGGGAATCTCCACGCCGTTGGCCTTTTCAAAGGCCTTGACCACATCCAGCACACTGTAACCGATGCCGGTGCCCGATTGTAGATAAACAGGCCTTGATCCTTTTCCAGCTTTTCCACTGCCTTTACATGACCCAGTGCCAAATCTACCACATGAATATAGTCCCGTACGCCGGTGCCGTCCGGGGTGGGGTAGTCGTTACCAAACACGCCCAGCTTCTTCAGCTTACCTACAGCCACTTGGGTAATGTAGGGCATCAGGTTGTTGGGAATGCCGTTGGGATCCTCGCCCATGGTGCCGACTCTTGTGGGCGCCGATGGGGTTAAAGAAAGTACCGCAGTAGGCAAATACTCCAGCTGGGATCGCTCACATACAGATCCTGGAGAATGCACTCGATCATATACTTGGTGCGCCCGTAGGGGTTGGTGACCCCACCGATCTCCATATCCTCGGTAAAGGGGGCAATGTTGTTCATGCCGTACACTGTGGCAGAGGAGCTGAAGATGATCTTTTTGCAGCCGTGGTGGCGCATCACATCCAGCAGTACCAGGGTGCCGTTTACATTGTTATCAAAGTATTCCAGAGGCTTATGTACGCTCTCGCCCACGGCCTTCAGCCCGGCAAAGTGAATGACGCAGTCAATGTCCTCTGTCTCAAAGACTTTGTTCAGACCCTCTCGGTCCCGAATATCGCATTCGTAGAACTTAAAGTCCCGATCCACCAGCGCGCGGATCCGATCCAGCGACGAGTGCTTGCAGTTGTAAAAATTATCCAGGATTACCACATCCTGGCCTGCGTTGATTAACTCCACGCAGGTGTGAGAGCCGATATAACCGGCGCGCCTGTTACAAGTACAGCCATCTTTTTTTCCTCCTTAGTTGTGGGGTTCTTTCTTGAAACTTCATTATATACCCCTTTGTCGCCAAAGTAAATAAGAAAGTTGCAGTTTTCTCTGTGGGCATGGACGCTTTTTGTTCGGTTTTGATCTTGTCAAGCCAATTATACAACCTGTACACCGGCAAAAATGCGCAAAAAGCCCGACGCCACGCCAAAAAGTATAAGCGTGTTTTACAAAGAGTAATAAATGTACGGAAATTTTAACCAAATTCCTTGCGCTTTTTAGACGATTTTTTTACATTTTGGTCTTCAAATTCGCCGGAACCTGTTTACTTTTGAGAAACGGGGGTGTAAAATGAGCAATGGAAATAGATTGATTGGAGGTGACGGCGTTGCTGCTGAAAACCGATGTGGCAAGTAAATTGATCGAAGAACTGAATACGGAAACGGTGTTCAGTCTGTTTGGCGGCAAGCTCAAGATCGACGAGGGCACAGTCGTCAGCTGGATCATTATGGCGGTGTTCCTGATCGCCGGTATTTTGCTCACCCGTGGACTGAAGGTGGAGGGCAAGCTCTCCAAACGCCAGCTGTTTATTGAAATGTGCGTAGACAAAATGCGCACATTCTTCCACAACGTTATGGGCCGGATGGGGATCGTTACATTCCTTGGATGATGACGGTAGCTGTTTATATCGGTGCGCTGCCGCAATATGTGCGGCATCTTCGGCTTTAAGTCCCCCTACCAAGGAACTGAATGTAACCGTAGGTCTGGCGCTGACCAGCATTATCTTGGTTCAGTACGCCGGCATTCATAAAAGGGTACGAAGGGATGGCTTAAGTCCTTTGCGAAGCCGGTACCATCGTACTGCCCATCAATTTGTTGGAGCTGGTCATCAAGCCCATGTCTCTTTGCTTCCGACTTTTCGGCAACATCATCGGCGCTTTCATTATTATGAAGCTGATCGAATCGGTGGTGCCGGTAGCAATTCCGGTGGCATTGAGCCTTTACTTTGATATTTTCGATGGTTTTATCCAGGCGTATGTGTTCGTCTTTTTGACCTCACTGTACATTCAGGAAGCCATTGAAGATTAAATAGAACTTTACAGAAAAGGAGAAATTTATCATGACAGTAGCAATCGCAGCGGCAATCGCCGTACTTACAGGTGTAGCAGCAGGTCTCGGCATCGGCCTTGCAACCGGTAAGGCAGTAGACGCCATCGCTCGTCAGCCTGAGGCTGCCGGTGACATTCGTACCGCTCTGATCCTGGGCTGCGCCCTGGCAGAGGCAACGGCTGTTTACGGTCTGGTTATCGGTATTTTGATCATCTTCATTATGAAATAACCGAGAAAATCCACAAGCAGAAAGGAAGCAGTGTCTATGCTGTCATTAGACTGGAATCTGCTCTTTACCGTGGTCAACCTGGTGATCTTCTATATCCTGATGAAGAAATTTGTCTGGAACAAGGTGCTGGGTGCCATGGATAAACGGCAGTCCAAGATAGACCAACAATTCAAAGACGCCGACGAGGATCGTCGAGCCGCAGGCGCTCTGAAAACAGAATATGAGGGTCGCTTAGCCGGTGCAGACGAGGAGTCGGCACGCTTGATTGCAGACGCAAAGGTCACTGCCAAAGCCAAAGCTGACAAGATCGTAGACCAGGCCAAGCTCACATCCGACAAGATGGTACGCGATGCGCACCAGACCATCGAGCATGAGCGCAATGAGGCACTCCAGTCCGTTAAGCATGACATTGCTGCACTGGCAATGGACGCTGCGGCCAAGGTGGTGTCTAAAGAGGCGTCTGAGCTGGATAACAGCGCGATCTATGACGATTTTCTGGCGGGGGCAGGACGGCGGTGATCCGGTATGACCGTAACCGCACAGAATTATGCGCTGGTGCTGGGGAACTGAATCTGGACAAACAGCAGATCAAAGCAGCAGAAACCTTGCTGCGTGAAAATCCGCTGCTCACCCAGGTGCTCTCTGATCCCAGAGTGCGCTTTGCAGAGAAGGAAAAGTGCCTGGACCGTATTTTTACGCCGCCCTTTTCCTCCTTTATGAAGGTGCTTTGCAAACATGAGCGCGTGTATGCACTGACAGAGATTTTTGAGGCCTATCAGGATCTGTGCCGCCAAAAAGCAGGCACGGTTCGGGCGCAGTTGCTCTGCGTGGAGCCGCCCAGTGCGGAACAGACAGAGAAAATGCGCGCGTTTGTGAAAAAGAAATTCGGTGCCGCCAATGTGGAGCTGGACATTGCGGTACAGCCGGACTTGCTGGGCGGGTTTATTCTGCGCTGCGGCGACTGTGAATATGACCGCTCCGTAAAGGGCAAGTTAGATAAATTACAGCAAAAACTGACTGGGGAAGTGAAGTAATGGCAGCAATCAGTTCGGATCAGATCGTATCCATTCTCCGCGAGGAGATCACCAATTACGACTTTAACCAAAATGACGAGGAAGTGGGCAAGGTCGTTCGCGTAGGCGACGGCATTGCCACCATTTACGGTATGAACCACGCCATGTACGGCGAGATCGTGGTGTTTGACTCCGGGGTCAAGGGCATGGTCCAGGATATTAAGGAGAACCAAATCGGTTGCATCCTGTTTGGCCAGGATAGCGAGATCCACGAGGGCTCTACCGCTGTGCGTACCCATAAGCGTGCCGGCGTGCCGGTAGGCGAGGGCTTTATTGGCCGTATTGTCAACGCTTTGGGCGAGCCGATCGACGGCAAGGGCGAGATCCAGTCCGACGACTACCGCCCGGTTGAAGAACCGACGCCTCCATTGTGGATCGGCAGTCGGTAGATACCCCTTTGGCTACCGGTATTCTGTCCATTGACTCTATGTTTCCCATTGGGCGTGGCCAGCGTGAGCTGATCATCGGCGACCGCCAGACCGGTAAGACCTCTATTGCCATTGACACCATCCTGAACCAAAAGGGCAAGGATGTGATCTGCGTTTATAACGCCATCGGTCAAAAGGCGTCTACCGTGGCAAAGCTGGTGCATACGCTGGATAAGTACGGTCTTGGATTATACCATCGTGGTGTGCTCCACTGCTTCCGACCCGTCCTCTCTACAATATATTTCTCCCTATTCCGCCACCGCAATGGCAGAATACTTTATGTACAAGGGCAAGGACTGCTTGATCGTGTACGATGATTTGAGCAAGCACGCGGTAGCTTACCGTGCGCTGTCCCTGCTGCTGGAAAGAAGTCCCGGCCGTGAGGCTTATCCCGGCGATGTGTTCTATTTGCACTCCCGGCTGCTGGAGCGTTCCAGCCGACTGTCCGACAAGTTGGGCGGCGGCTCTCTTACCGCTCTGCCTATTATTGAAACCCAGGCAGGCGACCTTTCCGCTTACATTCCCACGAATGTGATTTCCATTACAGACGGCCAGATTTTCTTGGAGAGCGACCTGTTCTTCAGTGGTCAGCGCCCGGCTGTAAATGTAGGTCTGTCCGTATCCCGTGTAGGTGGCGCAGCCCAGACCAAGGCCATGAAGAAGGCCGCCGGTTCTCTGCGTATCGACCTGGCTCAGTTCCGTGAGATGGAAGTGTTTACCCAGTTTTCCTCAGATCTGGACGATGAAACCAAGGCCAGCCTGACCTACGGCAAGGGCTTGATGGAGCTGTTAAAGCAGCCACTGTGTCACCCGTTGTCCCTGTCGGATATGGTGGTGTCTTTGGTGGCAGCCATCGGCCATAAGTTTATGGATGTGGAACCGAAAAAGATCAAGGCGTTCCAGGCCGGACTGCTGGAGTTCGTAAACGCCAAGTACCCGGAGCTGGTGGCGACCATTGAAAAGGATCAGGTGCTCACCGACGAGTTGCGGGAGGAGATCCTGGCCGCAACCGATGAATATAAGAAGGTAAACCATGGCTAATGCAAGAGAGATCCAAAGCCGGATGAAGAGCATTAAGGACACCATGAAGATCACCAACGCCATGTATATGATCTCGTCCTCCAAGCTCTCAAAGGCCAGAACGGACCTGAAGAATACGGGTAGCCGTACTTCTTCACCATGCAGGACGCTTTGGCTAAGATCCTGATGGAATCGCCGGATGCCGGTAACCGCTTTTTTGACCAGCGGCCCGATTTGGCGCCGGAGGATCGAAAAAAAGGCTATATTGTGGTCACCGCCGACAAGGGCATGGCCGGTGCCTACAACCACAATGTGATCAAGATCGCCGAGGAGGCCACCCACACCGGAGAGAACGAGAACCATAACAAACTCTTTGTGGTGGGCGAAGTGGGCCGCCGGTATTTTGAGACCAAGAACATTCCCGTTGCCATAGACTTTAAGTACACGGCCCAGAACCCGAATATGAACCGGGCACGGTATATTGCGGAGCAAGTGACGGAGCTGTTTGTCAGCGGTGAGCTGGACGAGGTGTATATCATCTATACCAAGATGATCAACTCCCTGAATGTGCAGGCCGAGTGCCACCAACTGCTGCCTTTAGAGCAGGAACAGATCTCTGTGCACCGGGATCGGAAATATTACGATCAGGTGGCGTTTTTGCCGTCGCCGGACGAAGTGTTTGAGCACATTGTGCCCAACTATGTGGCCGGGTTTGTGTATGGCGCGCTGGTGGAGTCCTATTGCTCCGAGCATAACGCCCGTATGACCGCCATGCAGACGGCTACCAATGCGGCCAAGGATATGCTCAATCAGCTGACCATTGATTATAACCGGGCAAGGCAGTCTGCCATTACCCAGGAGATCACGGAAGTGATCGCCGGCGCTAAGGCGCAAAAGAAGAAAACTGACTAACAATCGGAGGCAATCCTATGAATAAGGGCAAAATCATTCAGATCATGGGCCCCGTTGTGGATGTGGCGTTCCCGGACGAACTGCCCGCCATTAAGGAGGCGCTGGAGGTGCAGCTGGACGGCAAGCGCCTGGTGATGGAAGTGAGCCAGCACATCGGCAACAACTGTGTGCGCTGCATTATGCTGGCAACATCTGACGGTCTGTGCAAGGATATGGAAGTGGTTGCCACCGGCAGCTCCATCTCCGTGCCTGTGGGCCAAAAGACCTTGGGCCGCCTGTTCAATGCGGTAGGCGATACCTAGACGGTCTGGAGGACCTAAGCGGCGAGAAGCACTGGGGCATTCACCGGCAGCCCCCAGCTTTGAGGACCAGTCCCCGAATGTGGAGATTTTGGAGACCGGTATCAAGGTTATCGACCTGTTGACCCCCTATCAAAAGGGCGGTAAAATCGGTCTGTTCGGCGGCGCCGGCGTAGGTAAAACGGTGCTGATCCAGGAGTTGATCACCAATGTAGCCACCCAGCACGGCGGTTACTCCATCTTTACCGGCGTAGGCGAGCGTTCCCGTGAGGGTAACGATCTGTGGAACGAAATGCGCGAGAGCGGCGTGCTGCAAAAGACAGCCCTGGTCTTTGGCCAGATGAACGAGCCGCCCGGCGCCCGTATGCGAGTGGCTGAAACCGGACTGACCATGGCGGAGTACTTCCGCGATGTGGAGCACCAGGATGTGCTGCTGTTTATTGATAACATCTTCCGTTTTGTACAGGCAGGTTCCGAGGTTTCCTCTCTGCTGGGTCGTATGCCCTCTGCAGTAGGTTACCAGCCCACGCTGGCAACGGATGTTGGCGAGGTGCAGGAGCGTATCGCTTCCACCAAGAACGGGTCTATCACCTCCGTACAGGCTGTGTATGTGCCTGCGGATGACCTGACCGACCCGGCACCGGCCACCACCTTTGCCCACTTGGACGCCACTACCGTACTGTCCAGAAAGATCGTGGAGCAGGGTATTTACCCGGCTGTGGACCCGCTGGAGTCCAGCTCTCGTATTCTGGAGGCCGATGTAGTGGGCGAGGAGCACTATGAGGTGGCTCGTAAGGTACAGGAGTACCTGCAAAAATACAAAGAGCTGCAAGATATTATTGCGATTCTGGGTATGGAGGAGCTGTCCGACGAGGATAAGGTCACTGTTTACCGTGCAAGAAAAAGATCCAGAAGTTCCTGTCCCAGCCTTTCCATGTGGCCGAGCAGTTCTCCGGTATTCCCGGTGTGTTTGTACCGCTGAAGGAGTCTATTCGCGGCTTTAAGGCCATCATCAACGGCGAGGTAGACGATGTGCCGGAGATGGCATTCTTCAATGTAGGCACCCTGGACGATGTGCTGGAGAAAGCCAAGCAAATGCAAAAAGTGATCCTTGTAGCAAGGAGGTGCCCGTATGGGTGCAGACAATACATTCAAATTGAAAATTGTGGCGTCCAACCGTGTGTTCTATGACGGCCGGGCGCAGACCTTGGTGATCCCGGCTATCGACGGCGGTGAGGTGGGCTTCCTGGCCCAGCACGAGAACTGCGTAACCCCGGTGGAAGTGGGCGAAATGCGCATTAAGGATACCCAGGGCAAGATCATTCACGCCTTTGTTGGCAGCGGCTTTTTGGAGTTTGTCAACAATGAGGCCACCTTGGTGTGCGTGTCTGCGGAGTTGCCCAATGAGATCGACGCCCGCCGTGCTAAGGAAGCCAAGGAGCGCGCAGAGGAAGAAATGCGCCAGCACCACAGCCAAATGGAGTACCATCACTCCCAGGCCAACCTGGCTCGCGCCATGGAGCGCCTGCGTGTGGTCAAGCGCTATCCCAGATAATTTTTCCTTATATAAAAGCAAAGGACCTGTTCATACGAACAGGTCCTTTTTTAGCTTTATGGCAAAGAATGGGGCGGGAGCAAGCTCCCGCCATGCGAATTGTCTATTTGATTTTATGGATGCTGGGGTAGTAGCAAAAGACGACTTTGCCCACGATCTTCTTTTTCTTTACAAACTTGTGGTCCCAAAAGCGGGAGTCCTCGCTGTCGTTGCGGTTGTCACCCATCATAAAGTAGCTGTCTTCCGGCACCTTGTAGGGGCCATAATCGCCCACCGGGGTGCAGTAAGTGACAAAGTCATCGCGCAGCTGAACGGTTTTGCCGTTTGTTTGGGTCACATAGACGGTGCCGTCCTTGATCTCCACCGTTTCGCCTGGCAGCCCGATAATGCGCTTTACATAATTTTGGCGCTCATCGTCCGGGTATTTGAAGATCACCACATCGTACCGCTGGGGGTCGTTGGTGATATAGGCCAGTCGGCTGGCCACGATCCGGTCGCCGATCTCTATGGTGCTGAGCATGGAGCCGGAGGGCACCACCGCATTGGCAAACACAAGTGTTTTTTAGCAGCAGGGCCAGGATCACGGCAATCACAATGGGCAGCATAAAGTCCACAATATCCTTGACCGGGTTCTTTTCCTCCGCCTTGTCCGCGGCAGCCTTGGCTTTGCGCCGGGACTTGCGCTTTTTCTCCGGGCGGGTGCGGCGCAGAGGCGGTGCCTCTTCCTGTGCCGCAGCGGCTTCCATCTGCTCCAGCAGCTTGGTGGGGCTGATCTCTGCCGCCGTCTCTTCCGGGCGGCGGGTGTCAAACATCACATTGCCGCAGTTTAGACAGGTGAGCCAGTCGCCGTCTTTCATTACGGCATCGCTGCCGCATTTGGTGCACTTCATTGCATTCTTTCCTTATCAGTCAATGGTGGAGAACTTGGGATAGTAGCGGAACTCCACCTTGCCAACGATCTTATTCTTCTTGACAAATTTGTTTTGCCAAAAGCGGGAGTCCTCGCTGTGGTTGCGGTTGTCGCCCATCATAAAGTAGCTGTCTGCCGGTACGGTGTAGGGCCCGTAGTTGCCGGTTGGCGTCTCTTTGGTCACAAAGCTGTCGTCCAGCTGAACGGTCTTGCCATCCGTTTTGGTCACATAGACTACGCCGTTGACCACCTCCACCGTCTCGCCGGGCAGGCCGACAATGCGCTTTACATAATACTGCTTCTCGTCGTCTGGGTACTTAAAAATGACAATATCGTACCGCTGGGGGTCGTCCTTTACATAGGCCAGGCGGCTGGCAATCACCCGGTCGCCCTCTTGAATGGTGTTCAGCATAGAGCCGGTGGGCACCACGGCATTGGCAATGACGCAATATTTTAACACCAGTGCCACCGCTACCGCAATGAGAATGGGCAGCAGAAAGTCTATGACCTCCCGCAGCTTGCTTTTTTGCTTTTTATTTTCTTCGTTTGCCATGGTTATTTACGCTTTCGTTTGAATTTGCGGGAACCGGACAGTACCGCCTTTAAGTCCATCAGCTCCTCAAAAGGTGTGGCCGTCAGCCACGCTGAAGTTCGCTGCGCTGGAGGCTAGGTCGTCGGTGGCAATCTGTGGGGCTGCCTCCGGTGCGTACGCGCTGTCCACCAACTGCCGGTCCATAAAGAGTTTGACCATTTTGTTTTTGTACCGAACAAAGGTGATGTGGTGGGCACCGTCCACAAGGGGCGCTTGGATTTTACAGCCGCCGAATGTGCCGTGCAGGACGCCGTTTGCGATCCAAATTGCCGCGTCCTTGCCCCTGCAGATATTGGCATCTGCGTTACTGCTCACCGTAAAGGATAAAGTGAAGTCGTTTGTATTCTCCGGTGCCAGGCAGCGGTTGTCCCGGTCGCCGAACTGGAAGATCTTCATTTCAAAGGGCGCCAGGGTGATCTGCATTTTATCCCCATAAGAGAACAGATCCAGACTGTCCGCCCCGGTGGTGTTGTACACATTGTAGCACTTTACCGCCCGCAGATTCTCCGGGCAGCCCATCAGCTTGTTCAGGGTCAGGGTCAGATCCGTTTTTTCGTCTGTGGGATTGCGCAGGGCAATGATTCTTCGCCCGCCTTTGTCCAGGCGGCATAGGCATAAATGTTGTTCTCTGCCGGGTCGCCGCCCAGCAGCATGGCGTTCTTTAAGATGTGGTGGTTGGCCTTTTGCCAGCGGAGCATACGGGCGAGAATGCGCCACTTGGCGCTGTTCATCTTATTGTAGCTCAGGTACAACTCGTTAAAGGCCTGGCCCCGACAAGCATTCCAAAACAGGAACTTTTCAAATTCTTCGTCGGTATACTCCACCTTAGCGGTGTTGCCGTAGATTGGTTCGTGATTGTAAATATTCTTGGCCGGGAATTGCAGTGCGCGGGTGCACATAAAGTCGTAGTACATGGAGTCCCGGTATGTGATCTCCGCATCCACCTGAGCCTGTTGCTCCAGGTTCTTGGCAAAGCCGATGTCCATGGAGTTTTGCAGCCACACGCTGTTCACATATTGCAGCCACCAGGGAGAGGGGTTCACATAGCAGGTCATATTGATCCACAGGGGCTTGTTGTCCTTGGCTCTGCTCTCCCGCAGGCGGGTGAACAGGTCGATCCACCGCTGCCACATTTCCGTAACAAAATACATATCGTTCTCGCCGCCGGTGATGTGGTCATGCTTTGGGTTGGTGCAGGGCTTTAGGCAAAAGCCGTCCAGCTTCAGGTACTGAATGTCAAATTCCGTGCAGGTGTCTGTGAGAAATTTTTCCAGATTCTGCAGGTATTTCTCCGAGCCGACGCAAATGTCCATACTGTCACTGTTCAGGTAGCCGTTTCCGCCTTTTTCAATCTTTTTTGGCAAAGCGGGGAGTGGCTGCCGTGTAGCCGCCGCGAGGACCCAGCCAAAGGCCAAAGGTGGAGCCCAGCTTGTGGCACTGGTCGGTGGCGTCCGTCAGCTTGTTGGGAAACTTTTTGTTAAAGCTCCAAAACGGCGCTTTGTAGTTGTTCCAGCCGTCGTCGATCACATAGGCATCCAGCGGGGGCACGCCGTGATCGCTAAGCCCCTGCTCGATCTCATAAAAAGAGCGCTCAATATTGTCCGCGTCAATGTCCAGCATGTGGTCGTACCAGCTGTTGTACTGCACGCGGAAGTCGCTTTTGGTGCTGATGTATTCAATGTAGTCAAAGAACGCACCCTGCACCTCTGCCATGGTGTTGCCGGTGGCATGCCGCCCATGACAGTAGCAGGGCAGGTAAAGCGGCCGTGTACCGGGTGACCTACATAGTATTTGACTTGACCGATGCCGTACTGAATACGGTTGTCCGTGGCCGGAAACTCACAGCCGAAGAACAGGCTGTCAATGTAAAAAGGGCTGACCCAGGATCGCCATAGCGTCCGGGATCTGCATGCTGGTCTCCACGTCGTCCGGAATAGAGAAGTGCGTCTGTGAGTTGATCACACCGATGTGTTCCAGGGCAATGTAGTCGATCACCTTGTCCTCGGTGGCTTGGATAAATTGCAGTTGCTTTTTCAGCGTGTTGCCGTCCCGGCCCACCCAGTAGCGCATGGTCACGGTGATGCCCTCAAATTCTTCAAAGGTAAACACCAGCTTACCGTCCCGCTCGGCGGAGTCCGTCACCTTCAGTCCCTTGGAGGAGAACTCGGTGCCGTCCGTAAAGTGAAAGGTGAATTCCGTGCTGTTGCCGTCCGGCACCAGGTCCATACCGGAGCGGGTGTTGCGAATGCGGGAGGCGTACAGATACCCCTCGTTGACCTTAAATTCCCGTTGCAGGGCGTTGCTCTTCAATCTGAACATATACTTGCTCCTTTTGCAGGATTTTACAGAACTTCGTCAATGGCTTTTGCCAGCTGATCCGGGCAGGAGGTGCCCTTGCCGTTGCAGTTGATGCCACGCAGCTTTTGGATCACATCTTCTGCCGGCTGACCCTCTACCAGTGCGGCGATACCTTGCAGGTTGCCGTTGCAGCCACCAAGGAATTTTACATTGCGTACCTTGCCCTCCTCGTCCAAATCAAAGGTGATCTGCCGGGAGCAGGTACCGTGGGTATTATAAGTGTAGCTCATTTGGTTTCTCCTGTATTTTAAGATATTATTTTACTTTATTATATCTGCACTCTCTATTATACATACTCTTGCTCGGGATTGCAATATAGGGTCTGTGACATTTCTGTAAATCCGCCGGAGGCACAGGACAGTTTTGCCCCGAATGTCCAATAATCGGCACATTGCCTAAAAGCATGCCCTTATCTTTGTCAGTTTTGTTCTATTGCATAAAAATCAGCCCTGTGTTAAACTAAAATTTGATATAGGGTACGCTCGTGCGGGCAGCCCGGAATTGCTTTTAAGAGAGGTACTGTTTATGCAAAAACTGCGCGTTGGCATCATCGGCGCCGGTCGGATCGGCCAGGTGCACGCCAAATCCATTACTTACCACATTCCCCAGGCGGAGATCGTGGCCATTAGCGACCTGTTCCCGGAGAACGCCCAAAAGGTGGCGGACGACCTGGGTATTCCCAAAGCGGTGCAGGATTATCACGAAATTCTTAATGATCCTACGGTGGACGCAGTGCTGATCTGCTCCTCTACCGATACCCACGCGGATATTGCCGTGGAGGCAGCCAAGGCCGGCAAGCATATCTTTTTGCGAAAAGCCGGTGGATCTGACCGTTGCTAAGATCAAGGCAGTGGAAGCGGCTGTAAAAGAGGCGGGGGTAAAGCTGCAGATCGGCTTTAACCGCCGGTACGACCACAACTTTGCCGCCATTAAAGATTTGGCAAACGCCGGCAAGATCGGCCAGCTCCAGACCATTAAGATCACTTCACGCGACCCGGGCCGCCTCCGGTTTCTTATGTAAAGGTCAGCGGCGGCATCTTCCTGGATATGACCGTCCATGACTTTGATATGGCTCGCTTTATCGGCGGCGAGGTGGAGGAAGTGTTCGTCAACGTTGCCGTGCTGGTAGACCCGGCCATCGGTGAAGCAGGAGATGTGGACACGGCGCTGGTCAGCCTGAAATTTAAGAACGGCACGCCATTGGTGTTATTGACAACTGCCGCAAGGCCTCTTACGGCTACGACCAGCGGCTGGAGGTGTTTGGCCCAAGGCCCAGGCTTCCGCTGCCAACGACACCCCCACCCATGTGGCGTTTATTGATGAGAACGGCAAGGTGACGGATAAGCCGCTGTATTTCTTCCTGGAGCGGTATATGCAGTCCTTTACCGACGAGATGACCGAATTTATCGACTGTGTGCTCCACGATAAGCCCACCAAGACCACGGTGGAGGATGGCTTGCAGGCGCTGCGTATGGGCCTGGCTGCCAAAAAGTCGCTGGCCGAGCACCGCCCGGTAAAGCTCAGCGAGATCGAAGCATAATTTCAATCTAAAGGACTTTGAGTATATGAAGCGAGTTAGACTGACCATGTCCCAGGCGCTGGTACAGTTCCTGGACAATCAATATATCGAATGTGACGGCGTAGAAAGCAAGTTCGTCAGCGGCATCTTTGGCATTTTTGGCCACGGGTGCGTGGTGGGCGTGGGTCAGGCGCTGGAGCAGGGGGGCCATAACCTGAAATTTTATCAGGGCAAGAATGAGCAGAATATGGCGCTGGCTGCTGTGGCTTATGCCAAGCAGATGGATCGCAAGGCCATTATTCCCTGCGTGTCCTCCATCGGCCCGGGCGCGACCAATATGGTTACCGCTTGCGGCTGCGCTACCGCCAACCGCATTCCGCTGTTGGTGCTGCCCGGCGACACCTTTGCCTGCCGCCAGCCGGACCCGGTGCTCCAGCAGGCCGAATTTTTTGACAACTACGGCCGCACGGTAACAGATGCTTTTAAGGGCGTGTGCCATTATTTTGACCGAATCAATCGGCCGGAGCAGTTAATGACCGCCTGCCTAAATGCCATGCGGGTGCTGACAGACCCGGCGGATACCGGCGCCGTTTGTCTGGCCATGCCACAGGATGTGGAGGGCGAGGCCTACGACTATCCGGTGCACTTCCTGCAAAAGCGGGTGTGGCACCTGGATCGCCGCCCGGTGGCAGAGAGCCAGCTGCAGCGGGCAGTGGCTGCGATCAAGCAGGCCAAAAAACCCATTCTTATCTGCGGCGGCGGTGTGCGTTACAGCGGGGCAGAGGTTGCCCTGCAAAAGTTGGCGGAGACCTATAATATTCCCATTGCGGAGACGCAGGCCGGACGCAGTTTGGTGCTTGGCAGCACCCGCTGAACCTGGGCGGTATCGGCGTCACCGGCGGCAAGGCTGCCAATGTGATCGGCCGGGACGCTGATCTGATCATCGGCGTGGGCACGCGGTTCTCCGATTTTACCACTTCTTCCAAGTGGCTGTTTAACCAGGACCGCAAGGTGCTGGGGATCAATATTTGCCCCTTTGACGCGTATAAAATGGATGCCGAGGCCATTGTGGCAGATGCGAAGGTGACCTTAGAGGCACTGCTGCCTGCTTTGGCCGGGTACAAGACTGCCTATACCGGCGAGATTGCAGCCGCCAAGGCTGAGTGGGAAGCCATTGTGGACGATTACTATACCAAAGAGCTGCCCGGTGGGCTGAACCAAACTTTGGCTCTGGGCATTATCAACGCGTTTATGCCCAACGACGCCATTGCTCTTGGCTCTGCCGGTTCTCTGCCCGGGGATATGCAGCGTCTGTTCCGTCCCAAGGACCGCGGCACCTACCACATGGAGTACGGCTACTCCAATATGGGCTATGAGGTCAACGGCGCGCTGGGCGCTAAGCTGGCGTGCCCGGACAAAGAAGTGTACACCTTCTGCGGGGACGGCTCTTTCCTGATGGGTCACAGCGAGTTGTATACCGCTTTGCAAGAGGGATTGAAGATCAATGTGTGCCTGTTTGACAATATGGGTTGGGGCTGCATTGAGAATTTGCAAAACAACCAGGGCACCGATACCTTTGGCACCGTGTTCCGCGCCCGCAACCCTAAGACGGGTATGCTGGACGGGGCGGAGATCGCCGTGGACTTTGCCAAGATCGCAGAGGGCTACGGCGCAAAGGGCTACACCTGCCGCACCTCGGAGGAGTTGCGCGCCGCACTGGCAGACGCAGCCACCCAGGACCGGGCGTGCCTGTTTGACATTAAGGTGCTGCCCAAGACCATGACCCCCGGCTTTGAGAGCTGGTGGCGCGTGGGCGTGGCGGAGGTGTCGAAGAGCGAGACCGTGGCCGCCGCCTATGCGGATATGCAGGCGAATATCGCCAAGACTTTTGATTATTAAGGAGCACAGCCTATGCTAAACCCGGATAAAGTAAAATTGGCCATTGCCCCCATCGGCTGGACCAATGACGATATGCCCGACCTGGGCGCAGAAAATACCTTTGAGCAGTGCATCAGCGAGATGGCGCTGGCCGGTTTCTCCGGCTCGGAGATCGGCAACAAGTATCCGTCCGATCCGGCGGTGCTCAAGCCGTATTTGGACATTCGCGGGCTGCAAATTTGCAACGCTTGGTTCTCGTCTTACCTGACTTCTAAGCCTTATGAGGAGACCATCGCCGCCTTTAAGCAGCACTGCGACAAGCTGCACGCCTTGGGTGCCAAGGTGATCGGCGCTTCCGAGCAGGGCAATTCCATTCAGGGCTGCCTGGACAAATCCATTTTGGACGAAAAGCCGGTGTACACCGAAGAGCAGTGGCAGACGGTGGCGCGGGGCTTTAACGAGATGGGCGCTTACGCCCGGTCCAAGGGCATGTACTTTACCGTGCATCACCACATGGGACCGGCGTGCAGACGGCGGAGGAGATCGACCGCTTGATGGAATTGACGGATCCGGAACTGGTGTTCCTGCTGTTTGACAGCGGTCACCTGACCTTTGCCGGGATCGACCCGGTACCGGTACTGGAGAAGTACGCCCATCGGGTCAAGCATGTGCACTTGAAGGATGTGCGCCTGGATGTGTACAATAACCGGGTGGTCTTAAGGAGCACATGAGCTTTTTGGATGCCGTGCGTGCCGGTGTGTTTACCGTGCCCGGCGACGGCGATGTGGACTTTAAGCCCATTTTTGATATTTTGGACCGTACCGGCTACGAGGGCTGGGTGGTGGTCGAGGCCGAGCAGGACCCGGCCAAGGCCAATCCCTTTGCCTACGCGGTCAAGGCCCACAAGTACATTAAAGAGGTTGCCGGTCTGTAAAAAAACGACAATGGGGGAGTGGTTCATCGCCACCCCCCCTATTTTTGTCTATTATCTTATGCCGTTGTGGATTTTATTGCTTTTTGCAGTGGAATTTGATATAGTTAAGTTAAAGTTAGGGAAAGAATTTTGAAAGGAGTTCTTCTTATGAAAAAGATTTTATCCACCACCTTGGCGCTGCTGTTGGTGCTTACCACCGTATGCAGCGTCAGTCTGTCCGCCCAGGCGGCTACGGCTACCGACCGAGTTTATGAGCTGCATTATGGTGACAAGTTGACTGTGACTTTTCAGCCCGGCGAAGATCATCGGCTGATGTTCGCAACCATGACCGCTACGGAGACAAAATTTTATGAATTCCGTATGTCCAACTGCGTTGACGGTGGAATTTTGATTGCAGACAATCCGGGTTATAAAAACAGCTATGAGCAGGACAAAGAGAGCGGTACGGCTGTATTGGGCGCATATATGGAAAAAGGCAAGACCTACTATTTGGCCTTTATGAGTTGCCCGGTCAAGGATACGGACTGCGTGATCACCGTGACGGATCATACCCATAGCTATAAGTATTATCTGAAAAAGGCCACGACGAAAGCCAACGGTTATGAAGCAACCGGCTGCATTGCTTGCGGCTACTTAAAAGCCGGTACCAAGGAGACCGTTCTTTATGCGGCAAAGAGTATGACCTTGTCTGCTACCTCTTATACCTATGACGGAAAGGTAAAAAAGCCTACGGTAACAGTAAAAGACAGCAAAGGCAAGAAAATCAGCGCATCGAATTACAACATTTCTTATTCCGGCGGTCGTAAGAATGTGGGGCAGTACACAGTGACCGTGAAGTTTAAGAACCGATACAGCGGCTCTATGCGCAAGACCTTTACCATCAAGCCCAAGGGCACCAGCGTGTCTAAAGTGACCGCTGCTAAAAAAGGCTTTAAGGTCACTTGGAAAAAGCAGGCTACCCAAACCACCGGGTATGAGGTACAGTACAGCACAGCCTCTAACTTCAAAAAGGGCAATAAGACCGTGACCGTAAGCAAATAAGACCACTTCCAAGTCTGTCAGCAAGCTGTCCGCCAAGAAAAAAGTATTATGTGCGGGTACGCACCTACAAGACCGTGAAAGTGAACGGCAAAATGTAAAACTTTATTCCGGGTGGAGCAAGGCCAAGAGCGTGACCACCAAGAAGTGAGCATTCTTGTCATTGCCGCCCGCCGAACAATCCTCCGTCAACGCCTTGCGGCGTTGCCACCTCCCTTTACACAAGGGAGGCTGATTATACAAATACGGCCCCTTGTTGCAAGGGGAGCTGTCGCATTTTTGCGACTGTGGGGATAAAATAATTAGGGTCTTGCTCCCGCCGCTGACCCACAAAAAAGGCACCCCATCTCATTAGGAGATGGGGTGCTGTCCTATTCTTATTGCATTATTCTCGGTTGGCGTCAAAATCTAATTCTGTATGCGTGGCGCAGGCGCGCTTGAGTGCATCAAAACTCTCGGCGCTGATTACATGCTCAATGCGGCAGGCGTCCTCCACAGCGGTTTTGGGTCTACCCCCAGGCCGGTAAGCCAGCGGGAAAGAAAGGTGTGGCGCTCATACATACGCTGGGCAATCTCCTCCCCCGGGGGCAGCAGCGTGATGTGCCCATTATCGTCCATCTCAATATAGCCGTTCTCCCGCAGGTTCTTCATGGCAATGCTCACGCTGGGCTTGGAAAAATCCAACTCATTGGCAATATCGATGGAACGCACGTCCGTGCCCCGCTGGCTGAGCATTAAAATCGTCTCTAAATAGTTCTCTGCGGATTCTTGAATTTTCATAAAATCACCGTTATTTTTTGTGTAATTTGTTTAGACTAATTGAACATATTATACAACATTCTGTGCAAATCTGCAAGAGTGGATTTCACTACCCAAAAAATAGGCGGAAAGGCTTGACAAATGAGTTAGCCGGTGCTAACATATAGACGGTTAGAAAGAGCTAACCCCGACAGCTTGCCGGGGAGAAAAAGAGGATTTAGTATTATGATGCCTTTAACTTTAGCAGATACCGGCGCGACCTACACCATCTTAAAGGTAGGCGGCAAGCCGGAGGTGCGTGCCCATCTGAACGACCTGGGCTTTGTGGCCGGGGGCGATGTGCAGGTGATCACGGATATGATGGGCAACCTGATTGTCAATGTGAAGGAGACCCGTGTGGCCATCAGCAAAGAAATGGCTGCCAAGATCATGGTATAAGGAGCAGAGCCATCTGCTTTGTGTATAATTTTTCGTATAGGTGAGGAGGAAACAGCAATGAAAACACTCAGAGATGTTCCGGTAGGCAGCAACGCAAAAGTGGTTAAGCTCCACGGCGAGGGCGCAGTGAAGCGCCGCATCATGGATATGGGTGTCACCAAGGGCGCGGATGTGCATGTGCGCAAAGTCGCTCCCCTGGGCAATCCCATTGAGGTAAGTGTGCGCGGCTACGAGCTCTCCATTCGCAAAGCGGATGCAGAGATGATTGAGGTGGAATAAGAGGGCGGAGGCTCTTTTATTTTGCCCAATGCGTTAGTCGACACTAATTAGTAGTAACTAATTGTTAAGCACAGAAAGGAATGTGACCGATGAAAATAACAATCGCACTTGCCGGTAACCCGAACTGCGGTAAAACCACACTTTTTAATGCGCTGACCGGTTCCAACCAGTTCGTAGGTAACTGGCCCGGCGTAACGGTGGAGAAAAAAGAAGGCAAATTGAAGAAGCACAACGATGTTGTGATTACCGACCTGCCGGGTATTTATTCCCTGTCTCCGTACACCTTGGAGGAAGTGGTTGCCCGTGACTACCTGATCGGTGAGCGCCCCAATGCCATTTTGAACATCATTGATGATACCAACCTGGAGCGTAACCTGTACCTGACCACCCAACTGGTGGAACTTGGTATCCCGGTGGTGGTTGCCATCAACATGATGGATGTGGTCAAGAAGAACGGCGACAAAATCAACACCCAGGAGCTGTTCCGGGAGTTGGGCTGCCCGGTGGTAGAGATCTCCGCGCTGAAAGGCACCGACATTCAAGAGGCTGCCGAAGCTGCGGTACAGGCTGCACAGAACGGCCACACCGTTCCCCAGCACACCTTTACCGGCGTGGTAGAGCACGCGCTGGCTCATATTGAAGAGGCTGCCGTACATAACTTGCCGGAGGAGCAGCAGCGCTGGTACGCCATCAAGATCTTTGAGCGGGACGACAAGGTGCTGGCTAAGATGGATTTGGACGCCCAGGTGGCTGCTCATATTGAAGAGGACATTAAGGCTGCCGAGGAGGAACTGGACGACGATGCGGAGAGCATCATCACCAATGAGCGTTATGTGTATATTGCCTCTATCATTAAGGGCTGCTATAAGAAAAAGCAGGCCGGTAAGCTATCCACCTCCGATAAGATCGATAAGATTGTGACGAACCGTTGGCTGGGCTTGCCCATCTTTGCAGTGTTCATGTTCCTGGTGTATTATATCTCCATGGTCACCGTGGGTTCCTCCGCAACGGATTGGGCCAACGACGGCGTGTTCGGTGACGGCTGGCACCTGTTTTTTGGATCGGCACCAGCCAGGCTGCGGATGCTGAGAAGACCTATGGCGACACAGACGATATTCTGGCCGGCTTTATTGATGCCTACGGCACAGAAGATATGGCAAATGCCATTGATACGGAGAACGAGAATTACAGCGACGCCAATGCAAAGGCCGCTTTGGATCAGCTGGTTGCCGCTACCCCTGCGGATGCAAGCGTGACCTACACCACCGAGGATGAGGAAACGCTGGAGAAAACGGACCACACCGGCACCAAGAAGGCTGCCCTGGAAGAGGCCGTTGCCAACTATGAGAACACCGATTATAAAGAGGGCTATGGTGCGCCGGACGCTGCTGAATACGGCGTTTGGGTGCCCGGTATCCCGGTTCTGCTGGGTAACCTGCTGGAGAAGGCCAATTCTCCCGAATGGCTGTCCGGTTTGCTGCTGGACGGTATTGTTGCCGGTGTTGGCGCCGTGCTGGGCTTTGTACCTCAAATGCTGGTGCTGTTCTTCCTGCTGGCGATCCTGGAAGGCTGCGGTTATATGAGCCGTATCGCTTTCGTACTGGACCGTATCTTCCGGAAGTTCGGTTTGTCCGGTAAGTCCTTTATCCCCGTGCTGATCGGCACCGGTTGCGGTATCCCCGGCGTTATGGCGTGCCGTACCATTGAGAATGAGCGCGATCGCCGTATGACCATTATGACCACCACCTTTATCCCCTGCGGTGCAAAGGTGCCCTTTATCGCCATGATCGCAGGCATGCCATCTTCGGCGGCTCTGCTATCGTATCCACCTCCACTTACTTCATTGGTATGGCCGCCATTATTATATCCGGTGTTATGCTGAAGAAAACCAAAATGTTCTCCGGCGATCCGGCGCCCTTCGTTATGGAACTGCCGGCTTACCATGTGCCCACCTTGGGCAATGTGCTTCGCTCCACTTGGGAGCGCGGCTGGTCCTTCATCAAGAAGGCCGGTACCATCATCACCCTATCCACCATCTTTGTATGGTTCACCTCTTACTTCGGTGTAGTTGACGGCCAGTTCCGTATGCTGTCTGAGGAAGAGATTAACTTCTCCATCCTGGCTGCCATCGGCGGCGCCATCAAGTGGATCTTTGTTCCCCTTGGCTGGGGCAATTGGCAGGCCGTTGTCGCCTCCATTACCGGCCTGGTGGCAAAGGAGAACATCGTAGGTACTTTGGGTATCCTGTACGGTGGCGGCGGTGCCAATGTGTACACTTCCATTGCTGACGCATTCAACGGCGTTCAAGGCTATTCCTTCCTGATCTTCAACCTGCTGTGCGCACCTTGCTTTGCAGCCATCGGTGCCATCCGCAGAGAGATGAACAATGCCAAGTGGACTTGGTTTGCCATCGGTTACCAGTGCGGCTTCGCTTATGTGATTGCTCTGATTGTAAACCAGATCGGTGCTATGTTCATGGGCAACGGCAACATTTTCGGCCTGATCGTTGCGATCCTGCTGATTGCCGCTATCGTGTATATGCTGTTCCGTAAGAACAAGTATGACAATAATACCTTGACCGTGACCGCAAAGAAAGCGAAGAGCAAGGCAACCAAATAATAAAACAAGAAGGTGTGTTTATGCTTGCCTTTCTGAAAGCAAATTATTTAACCATTCTGATCATTCTTGTGCTGGTGGCTATCGTAGTGGGGATCATCTGCTCCATTGTGAAAGACAAAAAAGCCGGGCGCAACACCTGCGGCGCCAACTGCGCCCATTGCGCCAACGCCGGCTGCTGCCACCAGCAGCCTAAGAAGAAAAAGAGATAGGAGGTATGCTTTATGACAAGAACCGTTGTTGGCATTGACGGCATGGCTTGCAGTATGTGCGAAAGCCATGTAAACGATACCGTGCGCCGCAACTTTCATGTAAAGAGCGTAAAGGCCTCCCATAAAAAGAAACAGGCTGAGATCATTTCGGCAGAGCCTTTAGATGAGGCGGCCCTGCGTAAGGCCATCGGTGACACCGGCTACACGGTGACGGATGTGCACACGGAGCCGTACAAGAAAAAGGGCCTGTTTGGTCACTAAGCCTCCCTACACAAATAAATTCCCTGTGGATTTTGTTTGACCCGCAGTGGGAGCCTACAATACACAGTAGGCGGGCAAAACCCCGCCTGCACGGATAACACCCCTCCCTGTACTTTCTCCTTCCGGCTCCCTGCGGTAACGCTCTTTTCCGTGCCTTTTGGGCGCAAAAGAGTCTTCTCCTTTCTCGGCAGACTTGCCATTGTCTGCCACCCGCGCTCTAACCGAGCGCGGTCCAAGCGGCGCAGTTTCTGCGCCGCTTGTTTTATGTGCCTTTTCTTATTATGGCAAAGAAGGCAGCTGTGCGGCAAAAAGACAGCAAAGCAGCTGTTCCATGCCATAAAGAAAAAACCGACGGTGCCCCTTTATGGACGCCGTCGGTTTCTGTTCCTATTGCAAATTATTTCTTTTTTTCTTAAAGGGATTGGGCAGTGGCTTTTTCGGCTGGTCAGCGGCACGCAGCGTCGCTTCTGCTGCGGCCCGTTCCCGTGCCGGCGGGTTGTACAGATGAATACGCCCGGTGTCGTTAAAGGCCTTAACGGTCATCACCGCCAACGGTACTAAGAACATACCGATAAATCCAAAGATCTTCAGACCAAAGTACAGACCCATTAGGGTCACCAGCGGGTTGACTCCCAAGGTCTGACCCACGATCTTTGGTTCAATGTACTGGCGGATCACGGTGATCACCACATAAAGCACCAGCAGCCCGATGCCCTGCTTGGTGTTGCCGAGCAGCAGGCTAATCAGTGCCCATGGAATGAGAATGCCGCCGGAGCCTGCCACCGGCAAAATGTCAAAGATGGCAATGCCTATGGCAATGACCACCGCATAGGCATTGTGCATAATGCCTATGGTGTTCATAACGGTAAAGCCCAAAAACAGCTCGCAGAAGGTAATAAACATAATCAGCGCGTAGGCCCGCAGCATTTTGACAATGGTCTTGGAGAACAGCTGCTTGGTCTCACTCAGCAGGTTTTTATGCTTTGCCGGCAGCTGCAACTTGATAAAGTGTACCACCTTATCATAGTCCTTGGTAAACAGGATCCAGGCGATAATGCCGATGACGACGGCCAACAGGGCAGAGGGTAGGCTCTTGACCACATTGACCACGCCACTGACGCCGTTGGAGATCCCGGATTTGACTGTTTCCAAATCCAGTCCGATCTTGCTCAAATCAAAATCCTGAATCAGGTTGTTAAAGAAATCCGTAACCGAGGTGGAGACAGAGGCGTAAATGCCGTCCGGCAAAAACTGCAAAAAGTGCAGCACATTCTTTTGCAGAGTGGTCAAAAAAAGCCGGGTAGATCGTTCATTTGGTCTCCCACATAGGAGATGAAACTGCCGATCTCCTGAAACAGCTTTTGAATCAGCAGACCCACCGGAACCAGGATAATGAGAATGGTAAGGAGAACCAAAAGCACGCTCCACAGGCCGTGGCACTTGTGGTGTGTCTTTTTGTCCAGCCAGCGCAGGGGGCGCTGATTGATTACCGCAAAAAGAAAGGTGAGTAAAAAGGGAGCCGCCACCCAAAAGCAGTAGCGGAAAAACAGAAACAGCAGTCCGAAGATCACTGCTGCATAGGTCAGATTGATCAGCGCGTCGCGTCGCTTTGCTACTTTTTCGTTCATAGAGCCATCCTTATATATTCTTATAAAACAATACTCATTACTTAGCATTTTATAGTATTTTGCCCTTTCTTGCAAGGGATTTTTGTAAATATTGCAAAAATCTGAATTTAGGTCTTGATTATGGGCGGAAATCGTGCTACTATATTCAAAATGTTTTTGACAAGCGTACATTTGTACACGGGTGGTGAACACATCAAATGAGTAAAGCAGGTTATGTGCTGGTGGACGCCGGGATCTTGCCGGAGGTTTACCGCAAGGTTTTAACGGCCAAAAAGTACCTGGCTACCGGCAAGGCGGCTTCTGTCAAGGAGGCGGCGCAGCTGGCAGGGATTTCTCGCAGCGCATATTATAAATACAAGGATGCCATCTTTGAGTACGGCACCTCTGCGTCAGACGAGGTGGCCACCGTCAAGGCCCGGTTGCAGGACAGCGCCGGCGTGCTCTCCAGCTTTATCGGCGCCATCTCTCGGGTGGGGGGCAATGTGCTCTCCGTGAACCAGAGTCTGCCCCAGGACGGGGCGGCGGATGTGACCGTGACCGTGCGCATTGCCGATCTGTCTGTGGAGCCTGCCCGTTTACCGGCGCTTTTGGAGCAGTTGAACGGTGTTGTTGGCGCCGCATTTATTCAGTAAATTTATAGGATTGCTGCCCGGCAGCAAAATTTCTCTTTCAGGAGGTTCAAATGAAAGTAGCAGTTATGGGGTACGGAACCGTTGGTTCCGGCGTGTGTGAAGTGATTGAAACCCACCAGGACACCTTAGCCAAGCGCACCGGCGGTAAGGCGCTGGAGCTGGCGCGGATTCTGGATTTGCGGGAGTTTCCCGGCGACAAGCACGAGGCGCTCTTTACCAAGGATTTTAACGATATTCTGAATGATCCGGAGATCCAGATCGTGGCAGAGACCATGGGCGGGGTGAACCCGGCTTTTGACTTTACCATGAAGCTGCTCGCCAGCGGCAAGAGCGTGGTCACCTCCAACAAGGAGCTGGTGGCGCAAAAGGGACCGGAGCTGCTGGCCTGTGCCAAAGCCCACAATGTAAATTATCTGATTGAGGCGTCCGTGGGCGGCGGTATTCCCATTATTCGTCCCATGGCTCAGTGCCTGGCGGCCAATCATATTGAGGGCATTGCCGGTATTCTCAATGGCACCACCAACTTTATTTTGACCCAGATGATCGAGGAGGATATGTCCTTTGCAGATGCACTGGCGCTGGCCCAGGCCAACGGTTTTGCAGAGAAGGACCCCACCGCCGATGTGGAGGGCCATGACGCCTGCCGCAAGGTGTGCATTTTGGCTTCCCTGGCCTTTGGCAAGCATGTGTATCCCTCTCAGGTGGAGACGGAAGGTATCTCCAAGATCACCCTGGAAGATGTGGCCTATGTGGCCTCTGCCGGCGGCGTGATTAAGCTGCTGGGTCAGATCAAGGATCTGGGAGGCGGTAAGATCGCTGCCTTTGTTGGCCCGGCTGTGGTGTATAACGGCTCTCAGCTGGCTTCCGTTAAGGGCGTGTTCAACGCTGTTTTGGTGCGGGGCGACGCCGTGGGCGATGTGTGCTTCTACGGACAGGGCGCCGGTAAGCTGCCCACCGCTTCTGCCGTGGTGGCAGATATGGCGGATTGTGCCGCACACACCGAGCAGCGCCGTATCTTTGGCTGGGGCGCCGGTGAGGAGGACTATGTGGTGGACTACAAAACCGCCATCAAAATGCCCTTCTATGTACGGGTACAGGGCGATGAGACCCACATTAAGCAGGCCTTTGATAATGTAAAGTTCCTCTCTCGCAGAGGGCAGCCTGCTGACGAAAAAGCCTTTATCACCGACGAGATGACAGAGGAGGAGCTGGAGCGCCGCCTGGCCGGGTTCCCGGTAGAGGCTGTCATCAAGGTGGCAAGTTACTAATTCGGAGGATAGATAGACTATGGGACTGATTGTACAGAAGTTCGGCGGCTCCTCAGTAGCCAATGCCGAGCGTGTAAACAATGTGGCACGCATCGTGACGGACACTTATAAGGCCGGCAATGATGTGGTTGTCGTGGTGTCCGCCCAGGGCGATACCACCGATGATTTGATTGAAAAGGCCAAAGAGATCAACCCCCACGCAGCAGCCAGAGAAATGGATCAGCTGCTGACCGCCGGGGAGCAGATCTCCATTTCGCTGCTGGCCATGGCCATTGAGCGTATGGGCTTTCCGGTGATCAGCCTGCTGGGCTGGCAGGCCGGATTTAACACCAACGCGGTGTACGGCGCGGCTCGGATCAAGAACATTAAGCCCAACCGCTTGCAGGCGGAGCTGGCTAAGCGCAATATTGTGGTGGTAGCCGGGTTCCAAGGATTGAACCGTTATGATGACCTAACCACATTGGGGCGCGGCGGGTCCGATACCTCTGCGGTGGCTATCGCTGCTGCACTGAATGCAGACAAGTGCCAGATCTTTACCGATGTGGAGGGCGTATACACTGCCGATCCCCGCAAGGTGGAGAATGCGCAGAAGCTGAAAGAAATCACTTATGACGAAATGCTGGAGCTGGCCACCTTGGGTGCACAGGTGCTCAACAACCGCTCCGTAGAGATGGCAAAGAAGTACGGCGTGGAGCTGGAGGTGCTCTCCTCGCTGAATCCCATTCCCGGCACCATTGTTAAGGAGGTAGCAAAAATGGAAAAAATGCTCATTCGCGGCGTAACCAAGGATAAAGATGTGGCTCGTATCTCTGTGATCGGCCTGAAGGACACCCCCGGTGTTGCCTTTAAGATTTTCTCCAAGCTGAGCCAGCGCAACATTAATGTGGATATTATTTTGCAGTCTGTCGGCCGCGACGGCACTCAAGGACATTACCTTTACCGTCAGCAAGGACAACGGTCCCTTGGCGGTGGAGATCCTGAATGACGAGGTGGGCGGTTTCCAGGATGTGGTGTGCGACACCCAGGTGGCCAAGGTTTCCATTGTAGGCGCCGGTATGGAGTCTCACCCGGGCACGGCTTCCAAGATGTTTGAGGCTCTGTATGAGCGGGACATCAATATTCAGATGATCTCCACTTCTGAGATCAAAATCTCCGTTTTGGTTGCCGAGGAAGATGCCGACAAGGCGGTTTCTGCCGTGCACGCTAAGTTCATTCCGAACGACTGATTTTTGTGCAAAACAGCAAAAGCAAACGCGCGTATCTGTTGCAGATGCGCGCGTTTTTGTGGTTTTTGCCTTGTTTTTCTTTATAGTACAGACCGTATTGCAGTGCGCCGGTGGGCAAACGAAAGTTGGTCTTTCTGTGTTCATTTTTCGATCATCTCTCGCAGTAGGGATAGGGAAGCGGTTCGAGCCGTTTCAATTTTTTGTGCACCGGGGCGTAGTTGATGGGCGTAGCGGTGAGGGCCGTGTCGGCCGGGTCCGTGACCAGGCGGCTTTGCAGTCCGGTCAGGGTAAGCAAACTATGATTGCATGTGCCGGTACAGTTGGTGGGAAGCACCTCCGCAAAGGGCACCCCAAAGCGTAGAGAAAAGGCGGTGCCGTGAAAGCTGTCTGTGATTACACAGGCGGCATTTTTGATGTAGTGCAGGAACTGGCCGGGGGTGGGGACGTAGATAAACTTGCCGCCCCAGGTGGCTTGGTGCACACTGGCAGAAAGGCGCAGCAGCGGCTTGCCTGCCGCCTTGGCCGCCGCCTTAGCGTAGGCACACAGCGCCGGGTCTTTGCGCATTTGATAAACCAAAAAGTAGCTGCCGGGCGCTGCGTTGATGGGTTCCAGCAGACTCTGCCAAAAGGCGTCATCCGGCAAAAACACCGGGTCGATCACCTGCTTGCCCTCCAGTCCAAGTTGGTGCAGCAGCGCAATGGCGCTGTCCTCCTGTACGGTGATGGTGGCATATTGCCGCAGGTCCCGGCAGAACTGCCCCCGCAGGGGCTTGGACAGTTCCGTGCTTCCAAAGCTGGCGGCGTAGGCCACCTTTTTCGCACCCTCCGGCGCAAAGGTCAGACGATAGACCGGGTCATAGGTGCCTAGTCCTCCATAGGACCCCACACCTGGTCGCTGCCGGTCATATACACATCGGCTTTGGGTCCGTTGGCAGTCAGTTCTTGCGCCGTGCTGTACGGCGCTGTCAGGTGCAGCATCTGCCGCCGAGCGCTCTCAAATAGCCGGCCGGCCATCACATTCTCCGTATAGCACAAAGTGCTGTACACCCGGCGGCGCAGGGGCGTGCGGTTCCAACGGGGCTTTTGTTGCAATTGGCATTTATGCAGCTGGGTACAGACCTCGCCCGGTCGCACATAGTCGATGATGCGGCAGTTGTGTCCCAGCGTCTCTAAGGCGTTTTGGGTAGCAGCGGCTTGCAACAGCGAGCCGTAATTGGCAATGGCGTGACGGGTGATGACAGCAACCTCCATAGGGTTCCTCCTGTTCTTTCTGCCTATATTATACCTTGCCCCGGGGCGCGGGTCAACGATTTTGGCCTTTTGCAGGTATGACTTGACACTGCATAAATTATAATATATAATATAGCGAATAAATCTTGATTTAAGGAGTCGTTCCAAATGGCAGAAAAAAAGTGTTTAAGATGACCGCAGAAGGCAAAGCCCAGCTGGAAGCGGAACTGGATTCCCTGAAAACCGAAGGCCGTATTGATATTGCTGAAAAATTGAAGGTTGCTCGCTCTTATGGCGACTTGTCCGAGAACAGCGAATATGATGAGGCCAAGAGTGAGCAGGCCAAGATTGAGGCACGCATCAACGAGCTGGAGTATCAGCTGGAGCATGCCGAGATTATCGCCACCGAGAAGGGCAGTGTGAGCATGGGCTCCAAGGTCACCGTGCTGCGCAAGTCCGACGATGTGCGCGCGACCTATGAGATTGTGGGCTTTTCCCAGTCTAACCCGGCAGAAGGCAAGATCTCTGATGAAAGCCCGGTGGGTCGTGCACTGATGGGCGCTAAGATCGGCGAGACCGTAACGGTGGAGGCTCCCATCGGCAACATTGATTATTTGATTGAAGAGATTGACTAAAGAAGAGGAATGACTATGGCAGGAAAGTTTGAGATCACCAAGGCTGGTGACGGTACTTTCAGTTTTGAATTTTTAATTGACGGCACCCCTGTGGCGCAAAGCCCTGTGTTTGAGAAAGAGGACGCTTGCCGCCGTGGCGTAAAGGCCGTAAAGAAGAATAGCCGCATGAAGGTGCAAAACGCCTTTGCCGGTGACGAAGAAAAAACCAATCCCAAGTATTTGGTGGAACCGGCGGAGAACGGCGCCCGCTTTACCCTGTTTTTGCAGACCGGGGCCTTGCCTGACCGGTACGGCTGCGGACGAGGCTGCCGCCCTGGCCGTGATCGAACAGATCGGCAACAATGCCAACGCCGCTCAGATGGCCATGGCAGAGGTGGTACTCAGCGAGAATGAACTGCGCCAGATTCGCCTGAACAAGTTGCAGGCGCTGCAAGAGGCCGGGCAGGATCCGTTCCAGATCACCAAGGCAGAGCAGACCCACCACACCGCCGATGTGCGCGCCGATTTTGACGCGCTGGAGAATACGGATGTGACCCTGTGCGGGCGAATGATGTCTCGCCGGGATATGGGCAAGGCCAACTTTGTGGATCTCAGTGACCGCACCGGTCGTATGCAGATCTATGTGCGGATGAACGATGTGGGCGAGGATGTGTTCCGTGCCTTTAAGAAGTGGGACATTGGCGACCTTTTCCAGGTGACCGGATTTGTGTTTAAGACCCGCACCGGCGAAATCTCTGTTCACGCCAAGGAGCTGAAGCTGCTCACCAAGAGCCTGCTGCCCCTGCCGGAGAAGTTCCACGGCCTGCAAGATACCGACACCCGGTACAGAAAGCGCTATTTGGACCTGATTATGAACCCGGATGTACGCGACACCTTTGAGAAGCGCTCCGCCATTATCCGTGAAATTCGCAAGTTCCTGGACGGCGAGGGCTTTATGGAGGTAGAGACCCCCATTCTGGTGAGCAACGCCGGTGGCGCTGCGGCCCGTCCCTTTGAGACCCATTTTAATGCGCTCAATGAGGATTTGAAAATGCGCATTTCTCTGGAGCTGTACTTAAAGCGACTGATTGTAGGCGGCTTGGAGCGTGTATATGAGATCGGGCGTGTGTTCCGTAACGAAGGTGTAGATACTCGCCATAACCCGGAATTCACCTTGATGGAGCTGTACCAGGCATATACCGATTATCACGGTATGATGGACTTGACCGAGCGGATGTATCGCCATGTGGCCGAGGCTGTGCTGGGCACCACCAAGATTACTTATAACGGCATTGAGATGGATCTGTCCAAGCCCTTTACCCGCATCACTATGGTAGACGCGGTCAAGCAGTACAGCGGCGTTGATTTTAAGGAGATACACACCCTGGAGGAGGCCCGCGCTGCGGCGGACGCCCACGAGATCGAGTATGAGGAGCGCCACAAGAAGGGCGATATTCTCAACCTGTTCTTTGAGGCGTATGTAGAGGAGCACCTGATCCAGCCCACCTTTGTGATGGATCACCCCATTGAGATCTCTCCCCTCACCAAGAAGAAGCCGGAGGATCCGGACTATGTGGAGCGCTTTGAGTTCTTTATGAACGGCTGGGAGATGGCAAACGCCTATTCCGAGCTGAACGACCCCATCGACCAGCGTGCCCGCTTTGCCGCCCAGGAGGAGATGTTTGCCCAGGGCGACGAGGAGGCCAACCATACGGACGAGGACTTCTTGCAGGCACTGGAGATTGGTATGCCCCCACCGGCGGCATCGGCTTCGGCATCGACCGGATG